>OLFS01000539.1_pt1 | contig 35685 bp, 44 predicted proteins | sample 1605491 | NCBI WGS metagenome assembly OLFS01 (sample SAMEA3888921, study PRJEB22519) | human gut metagenome | biome: human gut; feature: human-associated habitat; material: faeces | place: Denmark | collected 2011 | reverse complement strand
GGGATGGGGGGGGGGGTGATACCGCAGGTTTACACGTATGTTGATAAACATGAGTAAATGAAAGGAGGATAAGGTATGCACCGGGCATGGATTTATATGAGGGATTTACCTGTCGATATGAAAGCGCAGATGAAGCAGCTTCGGGAATATTGCTATCAAAAAAGATGGAGAATTCAAGGGCAATGAACTGTAGATGATAGAAGTGTATTATACCGATATGGTATATACTGCATGAAGGAACACCATGTAGCATGTACAGATTATGGTTATGTGAAAAGCAACCGTACATTTCTTGAAGAGGATAGGGAGACAACCACGGCCTATTTATTCCAGGAGATGGAAGGCTGTCATTTCTGGTATGATGATGAGCGGGAACCAATCGAACTGGATGGTCATGGGCTGATTCCCTATGAATGTCATATAAAGAAGGCAATGGAGCGCCTGCTGCAGGATGATTTTGATGACAGCGGATTGCTGGATACGCTCTTTGATGCCCATGTGCGCCAGAAATTTATATCTGTGCGGCCATATATCATGATACACTCTATCAGGCGATTGGGAATCAATTTTGTGATTCTTTTTTTATGAAGGGAGGAAAATAAAATGCAGGTAACGGTCATGGCAAACAAATATATCAAGCAGAGGGGATATACAGGGGCTATTCTAAAACTGCCAGCCAGTATAGCGGAAATTGAGGATGCGCTTGCTCGTGCCTTTGTACCACCGGAAGGTTGTGTTACTCTTACGCATTACGAAGGATGGCCGCAGATTCTTAGACGTGCATTGGAATCGTGTAGGGAAAAGACACTGGAAGAAGTGAATCATCTGGCCTATAGGGTAGGCCGGATGGATGAAATCCAGCTTGATACATTTGAAGGAGCCATTCGTCTATGCCAGGAGACTGGAAACAAAATCAATGTAAAAAAACTAATCAATATTTGTTATAACCTGGACTCATTTGTATTTCAGCCAGATATTCTGAATGATGAGATGTTAGGAGAACTATGCCTGATGGGAGAACTGTTGGACGCAATTCGTCAGGCATCTGATGAAGTCCTGGAGATGCTGGATGAAGAAAAGGTAGGACAAGCACTTCGAAAAAGTGATAAGGGGGTATTCACTGATAAAGGATATATATTCCTTGGTTCTGAAGCGTGGATAGATGCTTATGATGGAACCCATCTCCCAAACCAGCCAGTTATACATGACGGTGTCATATCGTTGCGGCTTCATGTTCCAGACAATAATTCGGTTCAGAATAAGGATGTGTGGCTGGAACTTCCGGCAGGGGAAACGGAATCACAACAGATAATGGAGCAATTGGAAGTTCCTTCGTTTGAATCCTGTACCATTGCTGAGGTAAAGAGCATTGTTCCATCCCTAAAGTTACAGATGACCAGCGACGGGGATATTAATAAGCTGAATATTCTGGCGAGGAGTATTCAGATGTTTCCAGACAAGGAAACGTTGACAAAATATAAGGCTGTATTGGAATATGAATCATGCAATGACTTGGACTTGGTTTTAGATATTGCTTTCAATCTGGACTGTTATGATTTTGACCCCTCTGTCATAACGCTGGAATGTTATGCGGAATATGTATTCCAGAAAGCAGATATTGATACAGATGACCCTGCCTTCGCCTGGTTTGATTTTATGGGTTACGCGGAACGATGCCTTCAGACGGCTGGTGCTGCAATGACACCTTATGGGATAATCTCTAGGAATGAACAAAATTTTGTGCAGGAATACACCAGGCCGAAACCGGATATGATGTTGCAATAAATAACCGGACAGAATCTCAACTATGGAAAGCTTAACAAAGTTTGAAACACGATATCCTATGATAATCAATATACAGCACTTCATTTTTAACGGTATCTTTGATATAATCAACTAAAGTCAGGCGGTAGCCCTAGGGATGAAATTGTTACCTTATGGTGCAAAGGCGCATGGAAAGTATATACCTATTTGCAGAAGTCACAGTTTACTCGGGAAATCGCGACAGCTTTAGCTATGAGTACAAAGCAGTATGAAAAACCGCACATAATTTTTAAGAGTAATTGAATGAATTAGAGAGTGACGGTTAGGAACCTGCTTAGTGTATTGACGGTTTCTTTTTTTCAAAAGGAGTAGTGAATAACCGAAACGACAACTCCCATCTTATGGGACTGAAGATTTGAATTTATGGGGGAAGGTATTATGAATTGTCCATATTGTGGCAAAGAAATGATGGTTGGAAGTATTTCGCAGGACAGATATGCCTTGAAATGGGTCCCTTGTGATAAAGATATGGGAATTTTAAATAGTACGCCTTTGGTGAAAGGAGTTAAGTTGACTTCTATGATGGATAAAGTAAGGGTGAAGGTGTTCTATTGTGAAGAATGCCGAAAGTTTATAATTGACCAGGATGATTTATGAGTGAGTAATTAAATCTTAGCCATTGGGGCTGGAACGTTGGAAGTTGTGGGGATAGACAAAATGAAAACCATTACAATTTGCGGTAGTATGAGATTTGAAAATGAAATGCAGAGGATAGCATTTGAATTGGAAACAAAGCATAGATTTAATGTATTGCAATGCATTTATGGCTTGAAAAAGGATGAATTAACATCGGTTGATTTGGCTATTCTTGAGGAAGCGCAACTAAAAAGAATAGAACTTTCAGATGCCATATATGTCGTCGATATTGGAGGATATATAGGCGATATGACAAAAAAAGAAATGAAATATGCCAAGGAAAACGGAAAAGAAATTATAGTTCATTCTGAGTATGTTTTATAAGCAGTCAAATTCCAGCTTAAGGAAAGAATTAACAGGCGTTAGATGCTATTTCATTATCTGGTGTCTTTTTTTAATAAATATTGTAACGTGTCTACCAGTCAGCGGACTGCCTTTAGTGGCGGTCTTTTTTTAATTGGAGGTGAAAGATGCAGATATATATCAAGAGGGAGAACCACAGCGAAGGGATATGGATGAATCTTCCCGCGAACCAGGATGAAATAAAACGGATATACACAGAGCTGGATAAGATGCATCCTTCCAGTATGATTCCATTTGTAGCAGGAGTACAGTCAGATATCAAAGCACTGGCAGAATGCCTGGAGGACTGTATGCCATTTAAGAATGACCATATGGAACGAATCAATGCACTGGCGCGGAGTATAGATGCGTGGACCGAAGAAGAAAAGGCACGTTTCGAAGCTGCCCTCAGGCTGGAGCATCCGGACACAATCGAAGCGGTCATGGACCTTGCAGGGCATCTGGACCGTTACATTCTGGATATACGCATAAAAAACTGGGAAGAAGCCGGACGCATGGAACTGAAACGGTGGGGAATCCAGATGGATAAAAAGCTGGAACCATTCCTGAATCTGGAAGCTATCGGAAAGGATTATGCAGACAGAGAAGGCTGGATGACCCCCATGGGATATGTGGTAAAGAGAAAGAACATTCCTTTCGTGGCCGGGGAACAGATGCATCCGGAAAACCCCTTAAAAGAACCTCTTATCACTGCCTATATGATGGATGAGGATTGGAATAAAGAAGCATTCCGTCTTCCATTTACAGAACAGGAAAGGGACAGCCAGACCATGCAGAAATGGGATTCCTATGTCATAAAGAATACAACTGGTTATCTGGGGGAACTTCCCTGTTATCTCCCGCCAGGTATAACGTTATCTGAATTAAACCGGGTAGTGGATGTCATCCACAGGGAAAACACAGAAAGAGGAACACTGGAAAAGGAGAAACTCTACGCTATTCTGGAAGCCGGACTGCCAGAAAGTATAGAGGAAGCCTGTCAGATTATTGGAGGATATGAAGACTATCTGTACATCCGTGCTGATGGGACAGACCGGCAAACGATGCTGCGGATGCTGGCCCGTCATTATTCCGGGGTAGTCCTGCCGAAGGAACTGGAACCATATTTCAGTTATGAGGAGTATAGGAAGACCTTTCAGAAACAGTGCATCAATACATCCACAGGAGTGGTATTCCATCCGGAAAGGGATTTTAACCGCCGTCTGTCAGGAGGCCATACCATCCGGATATACAGTCCACTGACCGTTACCATGTTCCGGCATGACAGTGATGGCCTCATGCCGGAGGTGCTGGCGGGGGAGCGTCTAATTCTGCAAAAAGATATCATCGCGGCCGAACTCAGACGGCATCAGCCATCGGATGAGGCGTGCATGGGTATTTTTTTATATAACCAGCTGCTGCGGGCTAAGATTGAACGTATGGTGCCCATGCCGGAGGTATATGGGGAGCGGTTGTGGTGTGTGCTGGAGGTGAAGACAAGGGGGGAGCTGACGGAGGCAGAGCATAAGGAATTGAAGGATGACTGGCTGCGTCAGATGAAGGAGGGCTGGGGGATGTCCCTGATTGAATACCCAGTCTACACGGAAGAGGGAGAAATGCATATCGGATTATGGGACGATGACTATGGGGCTGACTTATGCGTGATGACGGAAGAAGAGTTAAAGGGGACTGATACCACGGGGCAGGAACCAGAGGGGATGGAACCCTATATGTAAAACAGATAAAAGAGGGCAACCCCTTTTATATAAATCACGCTCCTGCAGGAAACCAGAGGAAGGAGGCAGAGTCCCGGCCGGGATAAGAGATATCTGACTCTCTTATAATTGGATTTAGAGCAGAAAGCGATAGAACGGGTGAGGGCTGCATCGGAGATGTCGCAGCGTATTTATGGGCAGCCCCTCATCGTGACGGACAGCGGAGGAAAGGACAGTGCCGTGTGCAGGGAAATCGTAAGGCGGTCCGGGGTGCCGTTTGAACTCCACCATAACCATACGACGGCCGATGCACCGCAGACGGTGTACCATGTACGGCAGATATTCAGGGAATACGAAAACAGGGGAATCCCATGCAGCATCAGCTATCCGTACTATAAAGGCCAGCGGGTGTCCATGTGGTCCCTGATACCGATGAAACGGTTCCCGCCGACCAGGCTGCAGCGTTACTGCTGCGAGGTCCTCAAAGAGAATTCCTGCCGTGACCGGTTCATAACAACCGGGGTGCGCTGGGCGGAGAGCCAGAAACGCAGGGACAACCGCGGGGTATTTGAGAACTATACAAGGGATAAGAACAAAAAGATTATCCTCAACAATGACAACGATGAGGGACGCATGCTGTTTGAGTCATGTGCCGTGAAGGGAAAACGAATCTGTAATCCCATTGTGGACTGGCTGGACCGGGATATATGGGATTATATCCAGTCAGAACATATCCCGGTAAACCCGCTGTATGGATGGGGATTTCACCGGGTGGGGTGTATTGGATGTCCCATAGCTGGAAAGAGGCGCTGGACGGAATTCCGCCTGTTCCCTTCCTACCAGAGAGCCTATGAACGGGCATTCGATGTTATGCTGGCACGTATCCAGGGACAGGGCATAGAAACCAAATGGAAGGATGCGGCGGATGTATTCGCTTGGTGGATGGAGGACCGGAACATGGAGGGACAAATCAGCCTGTCGGATTTGGAACTGTGGAGGATAGAAAACGAGGATTGATGGGGAGGTGGAAGCGCCATAATGGGTGGTTACATCAAGTGTAAGGACAGAGGAATGAAAAGGAGGTAAATGGAATGCCAGGAGGACGTTTTTTATCAGGCAGCAGCCTGGAAGTGTTTGAAACGCTGATGCAGGAGGGGCAGCCCTGCCTTCCGGAACGGAAGGAACCGGACATGGCGGTTTCCTGTTTTTTCTGCAGGACTACAAGGACAAGCGGGTGCCAGAAGATACTAAAGGAACTGCGGTACCGGATTCCCGACAGCCGGTTCATGGAACGGGTAGAGGAAACAAGGTCCCGTATGGACGGCCCGGTCTACCGGAACCGTGAACATGAGGAACGCTACCAGGGTCTTATCGGGCACCGGCAGATATTTGCCCTGGACCAAAAGGCATCCTATGCATCCGCCCTTTACCTGTTAACCGCAGACGGATATCTGTGGGGGAAGGCGCGGGATGCCATCACCCTGTCGCAGGTGCGGTTCCCGGACATCCAGCTTGGGGGTATCAACGTCAGGGGATACATCCTGTATCATCTGGCCAAGGACCTGTATTACCGGGCCGGGTGTGTGAAAGTGTCGGACCTGACGGACCGCAGCCTGGTGGACCAGGGACTGTTTGCCGTCCTGCTGACCGGATGCCTCCTGCGGGAACATGGACTGGGGCGCATGCAGCAGATTGGAATGGTATAGGAGGTGCTGCCCCATTGAACAGCATCATCAGCTGGATTGGAGGGAAGAAAGCCCTCCGGGAACTGATTTACCAGAGGTTTCCCGTGTCCTATGGGCGTTACATTGAGGTGTTTGGCGGGGGAGGCTGGGTCCTGTTCGGCAAGCAGCCAGAGGGAATGGAGGTATACAATGACTATAATTCCGACCTGACCAACCTGTTCCGGTGCGTGAGGGACAGGCCGCTGGCCCTGATTCAGGAGCTGGGATTCTTCCCATTGAATGGAAGGGAGGAGTTTGACCATCTGAAACGATTTTTAAGCAGGGAGGAATTCGTGGAGCAGGGACCGTGGTACCAGCAGGAGAGACATCTGGCAGAACAATGCCTGGAGCCAGGGCAATATGGAGAAATAAAGCCTATCCTGGAGGAACATGCAGGGATGTATGACGTGAAACGGGCTGCCTGCTTTTATCAGCTCATCCGTTACAGTTATGGGAGCGGCTGTACGTCCTATGGGTGCCAGCCGTTTGACATACGCAGGACATTCGGGCTGCTCTGGGAGGGAAGCAGGAGACTGGCCGGGACTGTGGTGGAGAATAAGGACTTTGAGGCGCTTATCCGGCAGTATGACCGGGAGGATGCCTTTTTTTATTGCGACCCGCCCTATTTCAAGACGGAAGGGCATTATGAGGTGGTGTTCAGCCGGGAAGACCATGTTCGGCTTCGGGATGCACTTGCGGGAATCCAGGGGAAGTGGCTGTTATCCTATAACGACTGTCCCTATATACGTGGGTTGTATGGAGGGTACCAGATTGAGGCAGTCAGGAGGCTGAATAACCTGGCGCAGCGTTACAACCAGGGGGAGGAGTATGCAGAAGTGCTCATATCCAATTATGATACCGCCAGCCGGGCCAGGGAACTGCCGGAACAGATGGAACTGTCAGACGTGTACGGATTCTATCCGTAGGAAAGGAGGCGCAATGCGGCTAAAGGAATTGAAAGCAAGACCGGATGAGGAAGGAAGACTGATGATACCGGAGGAAGTGATGGGGGCGATAGGCACGGACATGGATGGGGCTGTCCATATCACGTATCTGCTGGAGGAGGACGGAGGCGGTCCGGAAGTGTTCCTAAGTCCGGTGGAGGCAGGCGAACTCACGCCGGACCAGTTGTATGAGGAAGGGATGCAGCTTACGGTTCCGGAGGAATTGTTGGAGGAAGCAGGTATCCAGCCGGATGAGGACCTGGATGTGGTGTGCGGGGCGCGTAGGATTACCATCCTCCCGGCCCAGTCTGGGACTACCGTACCGCATGAAATACTGGAGCTATGCGCAGAAATCGGAATCGACCCTGAAAAGGTGCGCATCATCATGGAAATGGAGGGATTCAATGTCAGGACCGAAGAAGACATACCGGGTAGTGGACGATAATGGAAGGATTCATATCCCCAAGGCTGTGCGTGAGGATGCCGGGATAAAAAGCGGGGACATCGTACGGCTGCAGTCAGATGAAGGAGGCTGGATTGGCATGATGAAGGTGGAACTGTTTGAAGCGGGTGACCAGTCACCGGATGCCATGGAGGCATATGTCCGTGCCGCTATCCGCCGGATGCCGGACCAGGGCCGTGTGCGTCTTTTAGCTGAACTGGCCGGGCTCATGCAGAAAGATGAGGGATGATGCATGGGACCGGAATTATCCAGGGAACAGGGGATGCTGTGTGCGTATATGGCAGGAAGGGATGGGATGGCGAAGCTTAGGATGCCGTTTGACAGGGAACAGCTGGAGGCCCTCATGGACCAGGAGACACTGCCGGAACTGGTCGTATTCCTGGATATCCATGTAAATCCCGTGCTGGTTATGAGGGAAGGGAACATCCAGTTCTGCACGGATGGAAGTCTGCGGCAGGAGATGGAACGTCTGCTTATGAAACGGAAGGAGGGAGGGGATGGCAGGCATTGCTGTTAAAGACAACCTTATCCTGTATTATGGCAACATGGCCGGATATGTGGAAGACGGGATGGCGGTCATTGACCCAATGTTTCAGAATGAGTACCTGGCCCGGTTCCTGCAGGAGAAGAAAGGGTTGAAACCATGCTGGCAGACAGGCGTGTATGACCGCCTTATACATGGGAAGGTGGACCTGACCGGGGAGGTGAAGCCAATCAGAAACTGCAGGCTTCACCAGCTGAAACCGGAGGTGCCGCCGGAGGAGCGGTTCCTTGATTTTAAGGACCAGGTATCACACCATGGAATGCCGGACTCCAGCCGGTATGAGGTTGTATATGACTGCCAGATAGAGACAGGTGACCTGGAGGCAATTTATGCAAAGTTAGAAAAGGAGTTCCCGCAACGGTCTATAGGCCATCCGGTTGCCATTTCGGATGTCATTGAACTGTATGACCGGCAGGGGAGCGACTATTACTATGTAGACCATTATGGATTCCAGAAAATCAGGTTCACCCAGGGACAATCCCTGGATGGCCAGGAATCCAACTATTTGAAAGGAGAGGACATATGCCAGGAACAACCCATTTAGAACATGAAGGAGACGTACTGGAAGAGAGGCTGGATGGGGATGCGGCTGTGCAGGAAGCCGCAGGATGGGATACCATGCCTGTATTCCGGCCGGTCATCACAAATCTCTATCCGGAAACCGGGGTACTCGCAACCGCAGAAGTACGGATTGGGAATGTATGCACCATACGGAACGTGAAGGTTAAGGAGAATGACTATGGGAAAGAAGTCGTGATGCCAAGGACTAAGATGCCCCACGATGCCGGATATAAGGATGTGTGCTTCTTTGAAAGCCGGGGGATACGGGAGCAGTTTGACCAGTCTGTCCTACAGGCATACGAGCAGCGGATGGCCCCAGGGTATGGGGTGGAGCCTGAAACGGAAGAGGATGATATGGAGCTGGAGGAAGGGGAAGGACCGGAGATGGAGATGTAGCGTATAAGTGCATAATCCGTCTGCCATATCATATTGGTCCATGGAAGAAAGGAGCGGAAGTTCATGAGAGTGAAGGAAAGAGTGGAAATGCTGGCATTCAAGATAAATCAACTGGTGCATGAGGAAAGGGCAGAGAATTTCGTGGATACTGCCATCAAGATTCTGATGGCGGTTGTCATCGGCGCTCTTCTGCTGGCAGGGCTTTATAAACTGTTTGCAGATACCGTCCTGCCAACTCTGACCCAGCGGGTTACGGAGATGTTTAACTACTCAGGTTAAGGAAGGAGGAATCCGGGAATGAAGACACAGCAGCAACCGCAACCACATTCGCAGCCAGGGGGTAAGGATGGTAGTAAGATGGACATAGAGGTAAAGATTAATTCCATCGGCATGGATGGGAGTATCCTTGCCACGGCGTCCGTCAACCTGAACCAGTGCCTGGCCATACGGAATGTTCGGCTGATGAACGGTGAGAAAGGGGTATTTCTGTCTATGCCATCCTACCGAACCGGAAATGGAGAATTTAGGGACATCTGCTTTCCCATCACAGCAGAGTTCAGGACACAGATGACGGAAGCTTTGGTAACAGCTTATAAGCAGGCTCTTTCGGTACAACAGGGGAAGATGGAGCATATGACAGAAGCGTCTGCCCAGTCAATGGCCCCATCTGACCAATCCATGTAGAAAAGGAGAAGGCATGTGTGTAGAACCCTGGCGTTAACCATGTGGATTGGCTTTCTGTTAGCCGCCTCCTGCACCGATATCCGTTACCGCATGGTGCCGGACTGGATGAATCTTTGCATTGCAGCCTGTTCCCTGCCAGGATTCCAACCTGGGAATCTGGCAGGGATTCTTTGTGCCCTTCCCTTCCTGCTTGCGGCTGTCTGCTGGGGAGGAATCGGCGGAGGGGATATCAAGTTTATGGCAGCGTGCGGAATGCAGCTGGGATTACAAGGAGGGCTGATGGCAGCAGTATGGGGGACCGTAGCAATGCTTGCGTACCATCTTGGCCAATTTGCGTGGTGTTCATATGAAAAAAAACAGGTTCCTAAGTCATACCCAATGGTTCCATTCCTGACCATTGCCTGCCTGGCTGTATTGCGTACAGGCGGGTAGGAGGAGGTCGTTACAAAATTGGGTGGAGGTCAGATATGAAAAACAAGAAGAAGTTATGTATCTTACTAAGCATGGCCGTGGCATCCCATCAAGCAGCATACGCTGCAGACCGGTTCCCATCGGATGGTATAGGTCCATCTGTACAGATGTCTGCAGCCACCGTAATGCCATCCAAAGACGGAACAGGACCATACGGGGAAGCGGAATGGGGGGTGTCCACTCCTTCGGAGGCTGCATCATTCCGGAACGGAGAAACGGAACCAGAAGCATGGAAGCTGGAGGGAGCAGATAATACGAAAACCCGCAGCCAGCTAAGGGCTTCCTATGGGGCGGAGTATCATCAGGGGAACTGGGAATCGGATGCCAATGGGAATGCAGTCCGCATTTCTAAGGTGTATCCAGGACAGTCGGCCAATTACCTGCCGTCCCTCCCCGCAGCTGCGCTTGCCAGCAGTCTGTATAAGACATATGGCCCCAATGGATGTGCGGACGTGCAGATTAATGTTAATTCCGGTTCCAACAGCGAAGTGACGGTTAATATGAAAACAGGACAGCTCCTTATCCTAAGACCAATGGGGGCAAGTAAACATTCTTATGTTTATGCAAGCTATATCAACGATAACCGAGGACGCAGATTCAGCGAATTTGCTAAGCTATACCATCCTACGGATTCGTACTATTCCAGGATGGAGTATGCCTGGCTTATGCGTGTCTCCTGTGACATGGCGGGTAACTGGAATGCCCATGCCGATGGATGGGAGAAGGTAAACAATGATGGGGACCGGGTATACTATGGGCCTGCAAACTGGACCATGCACCTCAGTGTGGCGCATGATTATGGACCATGGACCACGGCATCCAACCCGTCCTGCACGGTGCAGGGAACCCAGAGGCGGACCTGTATGGATTGTGGTTCGGTCCAGACCCAATCCACCAGCGCACTTGGGCATGCGTTCAGTGACGGTTACTTTATGGGAGCCAATGACGGGACGTATTTTAAACGGTGCACCCGTCCGGGCTGTGATGCCAGGACGGATGTGAAGTACAATCCCTATACGGTTGTGTTTGACGCAAACGGCGGTACCGGATATATGGGCAGCCAGCCATTTATCTATCAGACGCCAGCCATGCTGCAGGCCAATCAGTATACGAAGGATTACCATACATTCCAAGGTTGGAACAGGCAACCGGATGGAGGCGGCATGGCCTATGGGGATGGACAGTCCGTCCTTAACCTGACAACGGCTTATGGGGACACGGTCACGCTGTATGCCCAGTGGCTTCCGAACTCATATACCATAGTGTTTACGGATGGAATAGATGGGAAGCAGGACGTGCAGAAGCGCCTTCAATATACGAATAAGCTGGAGACAATACCGGAGATTACACGGAAGGGATATACCTTCCTGGGATTCTATACGCAACCAGATGGTGGGGGGACCAGAGTCACGGAAGAAACCGACGTGCCACCTGCGGATACAACGTATCATGCACACTGGTCCCCCAATGTATATCGTATTACTTTCCATATCAGGGATGCCTATTGCAGCATGGATGGTAAGACGGTCACATATGACGCGCCCATTGGGGACCTTCCGGTTCCTGTCATGGAGGACTACCGTTTCCTGGGATGGTATGCCCTTCCCTATGGGGAGGGGAGCCAGGAAGGAATTATGTACGGAGAAGCGCTTCCTGAACCGGGACGGAACATTGCCGCCTCCTATGAGTATACAGTGGACCAGGATATGGATGCATTCGCTTATTTTATCCTGGTATTCCAGGACCAGGGGAATGGGACCAACCAGAGGCCTGGGAAGGATGGGATTATGGGAACAGACGATGATAACCTGTACCTGAACGGCCCTGATAAAGTAGCGGGTACCCGTGATGACCAGAAGATTTATCCAGGGGATGATGGTGCGTATGGTACGGAGGATGATTTTTACCTGGATGGGGAGAGACGTAAGCATTTTCCCGGACCGGATTTTGTCTTCGGTACAGAGGATGATTACCGGGATGAGGGGGATGGTACGAACACACGGCCCGGACCGGACGGCATTTATGGGACAGAGGATGACATCACGGCCTCCAATGGGCTGGATGGAATCCCAGGTACTGCAGATGACTGGATGGATAACAGCGGGATTTATCCGTCCACCAACCGGAGGCCAGGGGAGGATGGGATTTTTGGGACCGGTGACGATGCAATCTGGTCCAATGGGAAGGATGGACTTCCTGGTACGGAAGACGATGGGTTCATCCATCCCGGAATGGATGGCTCATACGGGACCCGGGATGACTGGTATGACAACCACGATACCTACCCAAACACCAACGTGCGCCCCGGACTCGATGGGGAATTCGGAACCAGGGATGATGAGGTCTGGTTCAATGGTCCGGATGGAATTCCTGGGAATGAAGATGACCTGATTCTATTGCCTGGACCTGATGGTGTGTATGGCACAGAGGATGACTGCTATGACAACCGCAAGGAGCAGGAAGGGACCAATATCCGTCCGGGAAAGGACGGGGTATTCGGAACAGAGGACGATGAAATCTGGACCAATGGTGCGGACCATATCCCCGGAACAGAGGATGATGAGAAGTACGTTCCGTATCATCCGGGAGGAGGTTCAGGAGGGAGCCATACGACAGGGAAACAGGCGTATCAACCATACCTGCCGGATGTGCCTGGTTTGTCCATTCCAGACATGCCGGTAATGGAAATTCCGTCTGGATTTTCTGAGATACTGATGCCATGGGAGCGGGAGCGGGAAGCAGATGTAAGGCAGACCGCAGCCCAACCAGAGCGGGAAGCGCCCGCTGCGTCTCCGAATGATGCAGCGGGCGGGAAAAGAGAATCCGTGAATACAGAGAAGACCAGCGTAAAGGTAACCGAAGCCAGGGAGGAGGATACCAGAGAAGAGGATACCAGAGAAGGGGACCAGGGAAAGGCAATCCTGGCATCAGTCCTGTTACTCATCCTCATTATCCTGGTCCTGTACCTCATACGCAAGGCAGCACAGGCACAGAAAACAGAATGAAAGGAGCGTGAGGATTTGAAGTTGAGAATACGCAAAATGACCCGGTTGACCATCACAGTACCTATCCTGGTATTGAAGGGCGTCCGGACAGGAAAAAGAAAGAGACACAATGCAGGACCAGTATTCCGGATTGGGAAATAAGGAGGAGACATATGAAACTGCTTAAGAACAGGACCGTTCTCGGCATCCTATGTATTGTATTGTCACTTGTCATCTGTTTCCTGGTCACTCCGATGTTCAACCGGTCCATCTCGCAGAAGACGGAAATCGTACGGGTTCAGAAAGATATACGGGCAGGGGATGAAATCACGGAGGACAAGGTGCAGATGGTGGAGGTGGGCGGCTATAACCTGCCAATGGACGTTATAAAAGATTTAGAGAGCGTTGTGGGGACCTATGCTACTGCAGACCTTCTGCCGGGTGATTTTGTCCTGCATTCCAAGATTTCCTCTCAGCCGCCGGGTGCGGACACATACCTGTATCAGCTGGATGGCAGCAGGCAGGCCATATCCGTGACGGTCAAATCCTTTGCTGCGGGATTATCCGGTAAAGTGCGAAGCGGTGACATCGTGTCTATACTTGCACCGGATTACCGCAAGATGGGTGAGACGGTCATTCCACAGGAGCTGCAGTACATTCAGGTCCTTGCAGTGACAGCCAGCACGGGTGTGGATGCCAATACAGGAACTGAGGATAAAGAAAAGGAGAAATCCCTGCCAGCCACGCTGACTTTGCTTGCCACCCCCATCCAGTGCAGGGTTCTGGCAGAACTTGAGGCAGAAGGGAACCTGCATGCGGCCCTTGTATATCGAGGGAAAGATGAGACAGCCAGGCAGTTCATCGAGGCACAGGAGCAACTGCTGGAACTCCTGTATCCACCAGAGGAAGAAACGGAAGAGGAGGAAGAAATGAACGGGCAGGACAGGGAACATACAGAAGATATCAAGGAAGAAGAAAACACGGGGACGGAGGACAATCGGAATGCTTAACATCAGGAAACACAGTATTTTTTCCAGAGAGGAAAAAGGGGACTGTCAGGAAGACCGGGAAAAGGGAGGCGTACTGGCAGTGTGGGGAAGTCCTGGAGCCGGGAAGACAACGGTGGCTGTAAAGCTGGCACAATACCTGGCAGCCCGGAAAAAGAATGTGTCCCTCCTGCTGTGTGATATGACGGCCCCCATGCTGCCCTGTATTTGCCCTCCGGGCGACCTGGAGTCAGGGCATTCCCTGGGGAGCATTCTGGCGGCGGCCCATGTGACACCGAACCTGGTCCGTCAGAACTCAGTGGTACACAAGCATCTGGATTATCTCCTGATGCTTGGTATGCAGAAGGGGGAAAATGAGTATACTTATCCGCCCCACAATGCTAGCCAGGCCACGGAACTGATTGACTGCCTGCGGGAACTGACCCCGTATGTCATCATTGACTGCAGCAGCTATATCGTCAATGATATCTTGTCCGCCATTGCACTTATGGAGGCGGATTCCGTCCTGCGTCTGGCCGGGTGTGACCTTAAGTCCATCAGCTATCTGTCCAGCCAGCTCCCGCTCCTGCAGGACCACGCATGGGATGCAGATAAACAGTACCGGGTAGCAAGCAACATCCGGTCCAATGAAGCGAGCGAACACGTGGAACGGGTGCTGGGGAACGTGGCATTCCGGATTCCACACTCTGCCGAGGTGGAGGAGCAGGTCCTGGCAGGAAACCTGTTAAAGGACCTGTCCCTAAAGGACAGCCGGGGATTCCGGAAAGAGATTGAGCGAATCACAGGGGAGGTGTTTGGATGTTAGGAGAGAAGAGGGGGGAGTCTCTGTTCCTCCAGACTATGAAGGAAGTACAACCGCAGGCGATTGAGGCAGGGACGCAGAACAGAGAAAGGGAGCCTCAAACCGGTTCCACCCATCAACCGGACCCCATGGCGGCATCTGCTATGGTACCATGTCCTGTTAAAAAGAATACAGAGGAGAAAATACGAAAAGACTGGGGGCAAAAGCCGGAGGAGGAATGGGAGGTGGACATCACGCCTGGGTTTATGCCAGGAAATGGAGGCCCCAGAAACCAGGACCTGTTCTTTTCTGCCAGAGAGGGCCGGGAATTTCCACAGGTGCTGGAGGAAGTCCAGGAATACGTGTCAAGCAAGTACGCCACCCTTTTGACCGGTTATGGGGATGAGGATGTGAAAGCCCAGATTAAGCGTTATATTACGAAATACATCCAGGACTACCGGATTACCGTCCATGGGATGACCATGGAACAGCTGGTGGATGGACTGTATACCGAGATGGCTGAGTTCTCGTTCCTGACCAGGTATATCTTTGGGAGTGGAATTGAAGAGGTGGATGTGAACAGCTGGAACGACATCGAAGTCCAGTACAGCGATGGCAGGAACGAGAAGCTGGAGGAACACTTTGACAGTCCGGACCATGCTGTCAATGTCCTCCGGCGGATGCTGCATGTAAGCGGGATGGTCCTTGACAACGCAAGCCCGGCTGTGTTGGGACATTTATCCAAGAACATCCGTATTGCTGTCCTCAAGACCCCTCTGGTAGATGAGGATGTAGGCGTCTGCGCCAGCATCCGGATTGTCAATCCGCAGAGCATGACACAGGAGGATTTTGTGCAGGGCGGGACAGCTACCGGGGAAATGCTGGATTTCTTATCAGAATGCATCCGGTATGGAATCTCCGTGTGTGTGGCCGGGGCCACCAGTTCCGGCAAGACCACGTTGGCCGGCTGGCTCCTTACCACGGTCCCGGACAGTAAACGTATTTTCACGATTGAGAATGGTTCAAGGGAGCTGGACCTGGTACGGAAACAGGATGGGAAGATTGTAAACCGTGTCATCCATACACTGACCAGGGACGCTGAAAGTGAAAAACAGACCGTGGACCAGGACGCACTTCTTGACATGGCACTGCGGTTCAACCCGGAAATCATCTGTGTAGGGGAGATGCGGAGTTCAGAAGCCTATTCCGCACAGGAAGCAGCCCGGACCGGCCACACTGTGCTTACCACCATCCATTCGAACAGCTGTGAGGCAACCTACCGCAGAATGGTGACGCTATGCAAGCGAAAATACGACATCTCGGATGATACGTTGATGGCTCTGGTGACGGAGGCCTTCCCAGTCATCGTGTTTGCCAAACAACTGGAGAACCGGAAACGTAAGGTCATGGAAATCATGGAATGCGAAGTTCTGCCGGATGGGGGGCGTAACTACAGGAGCCTGTATCACTACAACATATCGGAGAACCGGATGGACGGGAACCGCTTTATCATCCGCGGCGACCATGAAAAGGTGCAGGGGATTTCAGAAAGCCTGAAGAAGCGGTTTCTGGAGAATGGGATGCCGAAGGAACAGCTTGTGCGCTGGGAGGGAGAAGAAACATGAACATGGTAAACATACTGGCCTGCGCCGGGATGGTGGCAGGTTTCTTTATGATACTGAGGTTGACCCCAATGGAATTTACGGATGGAGTCTTCCGACACTTCCTGAAGCCGCCGGACAGTATTAAGGCAGAGATAGAGGAAACACAGAAGAGAAAGAAACCATCCATCCTGAAGCGGGAGGTAGGACTATGCCAGGATGTACTGTCCCTGACTGGGAAAGGGGAACGAATCTCCCTAATCTGTGCATCAGCCCTCGGCCTGTTCCTGGCAGGAGGAATCCTGGCCACGATGCTGGGGAATGTGTTCCTGATTCCGGTCCTGGCAACCGGGTTTCTGTTCTTTCCCTTCTGGTATATCCGGCTCATGGAGCATCATTACAAGAAAGCGATTGCATCGGAGCTGGAGACGGCCCTGAGTATCATTACAACCGCTTATCTGCGAAGCGAGGATATCCTGACGGCAGTCAGCGAGAACATCCATTACCTGAATCCACCGGTCAGCCATGTGTTCCGGGATTTCCTGGTGCGGCTCAAGGTCATCAACCCGGATATGGAGGCAGCGCTTAAGGAGTTAAGGAAAAAGATACGTAATGATGTGTTCGAGGAGTGGGTGGATGCAGTCAGTGACTGCCAGTATGACCGTTCTCTGAAGTCCACACTCACCCCTATCGTAAATAAGCTGTCTGATATGCGGGTTGTGAACGGGGAGCTGGAGAACCTGGTGTTTGAGCCGAGAAAGGAGTTCATCACCATGGTAATCCTTGTCATTGGGAACATCCCGCTTATGTATGCGCTGAACAGGGACTGGTACCGGACGTTGATGCACACCCTGTTCGGTCAGGCCATACTGGCCATCACGGCAGCCGTCATCTTTGTGTCCATGTCAGCTGTCATACGCCTGACCAGACCAATCGAATATAGGAGGTAGTATGATTCCATTGCTGTTTTTGTTTGGCCTGTTCCTTGCTGCAGGGTTTTATTTCCTTGCTGCAGGGCTGTTGAGGCTTCCCAGCACGGGAGCCGCCAGGGCCATCGCAGAACATGGAGGACGTAACAGGAAGGCCAGTGTGATTCTGGAGGATGGGATGGACCATCTGTCGGTCCTCCTGGCCAGACATATCACCCTGGATGAGTACAGGAAGCGGAGGATGGGAAACATCCTGAAAGCCGCAGGGATGGGGATGACTCCCGAGGTCCATGCTGCTGCCTGTATTGTTAAGGCCGGGGTGACCGCCATTCCCATTCTGCCGTGTCTGCTGTTCCTGCCGCTTGTAACACCCATCCCTGTGTTTGCGGCAGTGGCTGTATACTTCAGGGAAACCAGAAAACCAGAGGAGAGGATGAGGGAAAAAAGGGATATGATGGAGCAGGAACTGCCACGGTTTGTAGCCACAGTCGAACAGGACCTGAAAAACAGCCGCGATGTCCTATCCATCCTGGAAAGCTTCAAGAAGAATGCCAGCGATATTTTCCGGAAGGAACTGGACATTCTGACGGCAGACATGCGCTCAGGAAGTTATGAGGCGGCGCTGACCCGGTTCGAGGCCCGGCTGAATTCACCTATGTTATCCGATGTAGTGCGGGGACTCATCGGTGTGTTAAGAGGAGATGACAGCGCAGCCTATTTCCAGTTGCTAAACCACGATTTCAAACAGCTGGAACTGCAGCGGCTTAAGAAAGAGGCCCAGAAGATACCGCCGAAAATCCGCATCTTTTCATTCCTCATGCTGTTGTGTTTCCTTATGACATATCTGGCTATCATTGGTTACGAAATCCTCACGTCGCTGGGGAGCATGTTCTAAGAGAGGGGGATGTCAGGTGGATATCATCCGATGTGAAAAAGGGGAAGGGTATATCGATGTGTGCGTCCTGGTACTGTGCGTATTTCTGGTGCTGGGGTTAGCTGTGAATGTCCTTCCGGTGTATGTTGCCAAGAACCAGCTTGACACATTTGCACAGGAACTGTGCAGGGAAGCAGAGATGGCAGGCCGGATTGGAGAGGAGACAAGCAGGAGGGAGTCTATTCTACGGGAAAAGACCGGCCTCACTCCGGAAGTGGAGTGGTCGGAGAATGGCCGGTTCCAGCTCAATGAGGAAGTGGAGGTGACCCTGACCATGCAGATGGATATCGGCCTGTTCGGAGGCTTTGGCTCCTTCCCCGTCACCCTCCGGGCCAAGGCACATGGAAAGGGGGAGGTGTATTGGAAGTAGAAGGATGGAGGAAGATAATATCAGGTCAGGAAGGAAATGGAATCCCCCTGGCGGTGGCATCCGCCCTGGTGGTGCTGTTCCTCTTTTGCGGTATTGCAGAATATGCCAGGCTGAACCTTATCGCAGCAGGCATCAGGGATGCGGTCCAGGAGGCCATCGTGTCCACGGTCAATGATAACTATGATGATGTATATCATGGTGTGCGGGAGGGGTATTCCGGCGGCTACTATCCATCCGGGGGCGGATGGGACGAAAGCCTGGATTATGGAGATGTATATGGAGTTCTTGATGAATTGTTGGGAATGGAAGACTATGGAAGTTACCATGTGAAACTGGTTGACGGAGGTCAGAAAGAGGAATACCGGATTTCGGGCCTGGATGTAACCATACAGAATGTTCCCCTGACATCCGACAGCAGCGGGAGGTTCCTGGCAGATGCCACGTTTCTGCTTCAGGTACCGGTCCGTTTCGGGGCATGCAGTCTGCCAGACATGCAGATTCATATGAAAGTGCAGGCGGCTTATACGCCGGTGTTTTAGTAGGAGGAATTTGGATATACCAGTAAAGGTGTTCAGATGATTGCGCTTTACTAACTTTAGCGACTGATTGCGGTTATAAAGAATAAGGAAATGTCAGAAGTTCCTATATATTTCCTTAAAATGGTGAATAATCCTAGACTTTAGAACGTTCTTATGATAGGTTGAAATTAGAAACAGGGAAGAGGAGGGGATGTATATGAAGATGGATGATAAGCAGAAGAAATGGCTGACAATTGGAGGTGCAGGAATCATATGCCTGATTCTGGTGGTCCTGATTTCCGGCCAGTTTAAAAGGGAACCGGTTGTAACGGTTCAGGAAACCACCCAAGCGCCCCAGACGACTGTGGCAGCACCCAGCATCGAGAGCAGCGGGGCGGTTAAGGAAACAGTGAAGGTAGAGACAAAACCACAGCCAACAACGCCGCCAATGAAAGAACAGACCGATGAAACAATCCAGGAGATTCAGCCGGAAGTAACGAAACCCGCAGAACCAAAGGAAGAGGTTAGACATGACCCAGCTAAGAAGCCCAATGGTGAACCAGTGAAACCAACCGAACCGATGATTGCGGAGCCGGCCCCTTCAACCGAGCCGCTGTTAGTTACGGAACCACAACCGGTAGAGCCACCAACAGAGATACCAACCGAGGCACCGACAGAGGCACCGCAGGAAGGGCAGATATATGTACCGGGGTTTGGTTGGGTAACACCGTCAGGTTCTATGGGTAGGGATGTAGATTCTGACGGTGATATAAATAAACAGGTTGGTATTATGGATTAAAATTATTGAATGGATAACGCATTAGTAAAAGTCGTTGTGTAGGCAACGACTTTCTTTGAAGGAGATGAATGTGGGATATACTAGATATCTTTTAATTTTCGTATTTAGTGTATTACTTTCTATTGATGTATATGCAATAGGGGATGGTAATATTGATTCAGGTGGTGGAAGTATGTCTCAAGGTACGAATCAGAATAAGTGGTCTGTAGGTGATGAAGGGGTCCGTGTGTCAGTTATACGTAATTCGGACCAGGCGGTGATGTCAAAGTCGATTGATTATACGAATAGAAGTCCAAGTATTCAATTGCATTTTGGAGAAGTGAATAAAACCATGTATAGAAAGGGTACATCACTGGCTATTGATACTACACCGTATGAATATGCCCGGCCTGCAATTAAAATCCCAAAAGTTGTTACCAGTGCAAGCGGACATAGTAGTATAGAAGAAATAAAGCGATACTTCTGCTCAGAATATATGATACGGCTAATCTCACAAGATACCGGCATTTCATTTGAAAACCTGACAAATGGCGAATACAAAATATTATTGGAGCCAGTAGCCTATGTGACCTATAACGGAATCCGCATGGCCATGACAGCAACCGAGGCAGCATATTATTCAGAGATGGGAACCAACATCCGGGATATGCTGCCTAATGTTTTCTTTAAGAATGTTCCCCTCGCTATGTTCTTAGAGACGCCGGACTTAGGATATCCGGCATGGTCCGGACCGAGGGACCAGCTGGTTACGGAGGAACAAATCATATCCTCTTTGGGACTGGGTATTATTCGTTTTAAGGAACAGGAGCAGGAACCAGGAGAAATTATGACCTACGATTATGTTTACCGTGTCAACACGCAGGTCATCACATCTGTCATTGTCAGGGGAGGTCAATCAGACCCGGATTATCCTGCAAGTGTGCGGTTTAACATAAAAGGTAAGAACTATACAGTGAACAATGTCTATTATCCAGAAGGAGGTGAACAGCTTGCATGGATTCGGTGGACCACACCGGATACTCCTCAAGATATTACAATACAGGTAAGTGGCGGAGGAGGTGGACACCCAAGTAAGGGGACCATCCATGTAAAAGTGGTGGACCTGGACAAAAATCCTCCCCCAAATCCGGTTGCAGATGACAGGAATGATTCGTATATGAAGCCGACATCTCTGCCGTCCAGCGGCCAGATGAAGGAGGCCAGCTGGAGCATATGGAGGCCCTGGTGGCATGAATACTGGGTATACCATGACGGAGGGGAGGATGAGGATGGGTACTGGGAAGATGAGGGATGGTGGGAGTTCGATTTGGATTGGTATCAGGCCAGTCTGTCAGGAGGGATGGATATTTACCCCGATGAAAAAAATCCTACCGCATCTAATGATACCATAAAGAGTGGGTATGGAATCAACCAGACAGTCACAGCAGATGTAAGTACGAATCAGTCCAGTGCGGTTACAGGAGCGCAGAACGCAGTGACTTATTTCCCGGAATTCAATTACCAAACGTATTGGAGGCTGCTGGAACGAATCAGTGGTGATTACCATTCCCAGTTTGTGTTCAAAGAAAATGAGTATTCAACCTTTGGCAGACGGACCCATTTCACTCCGATTTGGATGCCGGATGGGACCTACACAGCATACACTTGGCTGTTGGACTGCTGGACACCCAAAGGGATGTTGTCCCTTGACCTTTCTGACCATGTGGAAATCCAGGGGAATTTGTGGCTGGACTGGCATATCGCACCAGTCAGCCCATAAGAATACACTAAAATCTGGACCGTGTATTATGAGAGCAGCTTCAGAAACAGCCCATTGAAAAACTGGTCATACGAACAGTTGTAGACCTGATGCAGGGCAACGAGTACCTGGATGGGTATATTAAGTTCACCTGTTTCGAAGCGCGAATAGTAACTGCGGGTGACATCCACACCGTAGCGTGCCATCTGGGCGATGAGCTGGTCCTGGGTATAGCCGTGTTCCTTACGCAGGCTGCGTAGATTATTACCTATTTTCATGTCAACTTTTAATTTTTGCATGACGGAAGTCCCTTCAATTGCTCAAAATATTGAGTATTTGATTTAGTATATGTTATACTGCTAAAAAATAGGCTCAGCATATTGAGCAAAGGAGGCAGCAATGGAAGAAGGGGCAGTCCAATGGATATTGGAGAATCGTGAGACATGGAAAGCAATCTGCGGAGTGGAGGGGAAGTGGTTGACAAAAGATGAGTTCTACGATTTATTGGACATGACAATCAGGCGCAGCCGGGATGGAGAAGGGTTTGAGGTGATGTTACTGGTATTGCTCACAGTGTATCGAGATTGGACAATTTTATAATGGAGGAAGCTTATGACTTGTAAAAAGCTTTTTGGGACAGTGGCCGTGACCGTATGGCTGCTGTCCTTTCATTTCTGCATGGTATCCTATGCATCCGGGGATGTATCCGGGGCAATCGAGGGAACCTGGAAGACAGCAGTGGTACAGATTAGGGCCGTGGTGGATAATGTTGTGTTCCCAGCAATTGATTTGGTACTGGCTGTTTTTTTCTTTGGGAAATTGGGTACTGCTTACTTTGATTTTCGGAAACACGGTCAATTTGAATGGAGTGGGCCAGCCATCTTATTTGCATGTCTGGTGTTCACATTGACAGCCCCTATTTACATCTGGCAGATTCTTGGAATGTAAAAGGAGCCAGCAGGTACTGGCAGGATAATCACCTGTTTAGGATTGAAATAAGGAGGGCGCAAATGGGATGTTGGGGAATCACAGCCATGCAGTCTGATGCCGGACTGGATGCGGTAGGATTCATACGGGAACACCTGCCGCAGGATGGACAATTGGAACTTAGCAAGGTGATACAGTCCTTGAATCAGGATGAATGGAACAGACCGCCGGAGGTCACGGATGGACAATCCCATACCAGCCCAATGGCACTGGCTGAAATCATGGTAAAATTCCTGGAACGGGATATCGGCGGTCTTGACTATGACGGAGAATCCAACAAATTTGGAGGAATCACCTCATTTACGGCAACCAGGGAATCCATCCAATGGGTCCGGGATTATATAGAGGATACCCTTAAGAACAGTAGGAAAAATGCCGGACTGATGGAAGCACAGGGGATGAAGTGGGGCGGATGGTTCAAGGAAGAGGACTGGACAGGCTGGCAGGAACATATGACAGAACTGGTGGAACGTCTCGATGTGCTTCTCACATCGGCAGACAATCCGGTTGAGCTGGTCCAAGGAAAGGGACAGGAGTATGCCCCAGCCATAGGAACCATGACCCAAACATGATAAGAAAGAAGGAGACATCCTATGACTTTTTTTGAACAGGAGCTTAAAAAAATATTTGCGTATGACTCCGTGATTATGGACAAACGCTTTATTGGAAATGCATGCTACGGCAGGCTGACCGATAGTATACGGGTAAAAATCTGTTTTACCACATGTGGTTATGCGGACCACTATGAGGCATTGAAAGTAACCCTGCTGAACCGTAATGAGGGAGAGATTGACCGAATGCTCCTATATTTTCGCGACCTATGGGGAATAAAAAAGACCGATAATCCGAACTTCCGGGAAGGAATCAGCCCTTATGTATGGGGGTATCAGGGAAAAGCAGAATGGTATGTGTACAGGCCAACCACGGATGATTACCAACAGTTCACTGATGCAGTCCGGACGTATGTGGAGCTATTCCAGGAACCGGTGCAGGGCCAGCAGTTGTGTTGATAAAACGGCTCTCTGAGGGGAAAGAGGTGGGCGCAAGAGGTGTTCATATGGGATTTTGTAGTAGATACAGTATTTGAGGATATCATTGAATGGTTTTACGGGCAGCTGGTGGGATTCCTGGGAGCATTCTTCGGGATGATGGGAAACATGGGGGCAGAGATATTCGAATTGAGCTGGGTCCAGGGGATTGTCCAGTTCTTTGTCTATCTGGCCTGGGCCTTGTATGTAACCGGACTGGTGGTGGCTGCCTTTGAATGTGCCATTGAATACCAGACAGGCCGCGGCAGTGTGAAGGATACCGCCCTCAATGCAATCAAGGGTTTCATGGCGGTCGGATTGTTCTCCACCGTGCCGGTAGAGCTGTACCGTCTGGCCATCACGCTGCAGGTACAGGTGAGCTCCGCCATATCCGGGCAGGGCACCGGAGTAACAGAGCTTGCTGCAGGCATCATGGATAACCTGTCATCCGCGGGCTCATTGAAGGACGCGGACCTGTCTTCTCTGTATGGGGGGCTGGACCCGATGGGAAATGGAATCCTTACAATCTTCCTCATCATCATGACGGGATATGCGATTATTAAGGTATTCTTCGCCAACCTTAAGCGAGGGGGCATCCTGCTTACACAGATTACAGTGGGGAGTCTGTATATGTTCTCTGTCCCAAGGGGATACGTGGATGGGTTCATGAACTGGTGCCGACAGGTAATCGGCCTGTGCCTGACAACGTTCCTGCAGGCTACCCTTCTGACAGCGGGACTCCTGGTCATCCGGGAACACGCCCTTTTAGGAATTGGAATCATGCTGGCGAGTGGTGAGGTACCAAGGATAGCAGGGCAGTTCGGTATGGATACAAGTACCAGGGCAAACCTGATGGGCTCGGTTTATGCGGCCCAAAGTGCAATCAATCTTACAAGGACGGTGGTGACTATGATACCAAAATGACGATGGGACTGGTATATATTGCAAGTCCTTATGCAGGGGATGTGGAGGCCAACCTTGCCTTTGCGGGACAGGCTGGCCGGTATTGTGCGGTGCAGGGAGGCATACCCGTGATTCCCCATATGATGTATCCCGCATTCCTGGATGATAGGAATCCTGCAGAACGCAGTCTGGGAATGGAAATGGGATTAAGACTTATGGAAGCCTGCGATTGTGTCTGGATATGCGGGGATGTTATAACCCCAGGTATGAAGCAGGAGATGGAGTTCGCCAAAGGAATCGGAAAAGAGATGCGGTTTGTGGACAGGAATGAAATTCTTGCATTGCCGAGTGAAAGACAGAATGAGATAGAAGGGATGGAAATGAGAGGAATGCAGCAGGAAGGAGGTTAATGGGATGACCTATCTGTATCCGGACCATTTAAGGGCCAGGGCGACCCTGTGGTTATGGGACTTAAGGGACCTTGGCCTTATAGGCATAGGGGCGGTGTTTTCCATCGCCTGTTTTTCCGTGAGCGGGGTCCTGTTTCCCATGGTGCTGACAGCTGTGTATGGTTTTTTGTCCATCCAGTTTGATGGTACACGCATCCAGGATATTATCCGGTATGCGTGTGCTTTTTTTGTGACTCAGCAGCAGACCTATGAATGGAGGAGGGAATGAAGAGGGACAGAAGGGAACGGCAGAAGACGGAAGGGACAAGACAGCTGATTGGTATTCAGGAGATAACGGACTACAGCCTGCGGACCGTGGGGCATGGTGAGTTGGTGTTCTTCCTGCTCCATCCAAGTAACCTGTCCGTGTTGTCGGAGTCAAGCCTGGCTGCCAGGATATATGGACTCATGACGGTACTCAAAGGAATGGCGGAACTGGAGATGCTGTGCCTGAACAGCAGGGAGAACTTCGAAGATAACAAGAAATACCTTCAGGACCGGACAGAAGAGGAGGAGAACCCCGCAATCAGGAAGCTCCTTGAAGCAGACCTGGTGTTTCTGGACCAGATTCAGGTACAGATGGCCACGGCACGTGAATTTATCCTTGTGGTACGGCTTCAGGGGGAGGAAGAAAAAGAGGTGTCACCCTATTTGAACCGGATTGAGAAGACATTGAACGACCAGGGATTTACGACCAGACGCGCAGATGGGGATGATATCCGCAGGGTCCTGGCCGTGTACTTTGAGCAGAACGTGACCACGGAGCGGTTCGAGGAATCGGATGGTGAGCGATGGGTGATATTCCATGACCGTTGATTGGGAAGGAGGGAGAACAATCGGAAGAAAAGGAAGAAACCGAAGGGATGAAGAGGCATATGTGAAGGATTTCATTGACATGGTCAGCCCGTCCGTCATTCAATTTGAAATGGACCATTACGTGTGCGGGAATACCTACCGGTGCGTGTGGGCACTCAGGGAGTACCCAACCAGTACAGAGGAGCAGGCCATCCTGCGCAACCTGGGGGAAAAGGACGGGGTGACCCTTCGCATCTACACCCGGCAGGTATCACCGGCAGAAGAACGGAAAATCATCAGCAATGCCGCCAACAAGAACCGGATGCGGCAGGGAAGTACGGAGAACCTGCAGGATACCATCACCGCAGGTAATAACCTGCAGGATGTGGCAGACATTATATCAAAAATGCACCGGAATAAGGAACCGCTTCTGCATACGGCTGTGTACATCGAGCTGACGGCAGCGGACCCGGAACAGCTCAAGCTGCTCCAGACGGAGGTACTGACCGAACTGGTGCGTTCCAAACTGAACGTGGACCGCCTGCTCATGAGACAGAAACAGGGGTTTAAGAGTGTGATGCCATCCGGCTGGAATGTGTTCAGGGAACAGTATGAACGCGTGCTCCCAGCCAGCAGTGTGGCCAATCTGTACCCATTCCACTATTCCGGCAAGACAGACCCGAATGGATTCTACCTGGGCCGGGATAAATTCGGGAGCAACATCATCGTGGACTTTAACCGGCGTGCGGATGATAAGACCAATGCCAACATTCTCATTCTGGGCAACAGCGGGCAGGGAAAATCGTATCTGCTCAAACTTATCCTGTGCAACATGCGGGAGGCGGGGATGAACATCATCTGCCTGGACCCGGAGGGAGAATACCAGGACCTGACAGAAAAGCTGGGCGGCTGTTACATTGACCTCATGACTGGAGGGTACAAAATCAATCTGCTGCAGGTACGGTGCTGGGATGAAGACGGTAGCCCGGATGACACAGAAGCACCCATGGCATTCCGTCAGACCAGCAGGCTGAGCCAGCACATTTCGTTCCTGAAAGACTTTTTCCGGTCCTATAAGGATTTCACGGACCAGCATATCGATGTGATTGAAATCATGGTTGGAAAACTATACGGCCGGTGCGGTTTTACGGACAGGACGGATTTCAGACGGCTGGGACCTGCGGATTACCCGGTCCTTTCCGACCTGTACCAGCTGATTGAGGCGGAGTACCAGGCCTTTGACGATGACAGACGCCAGCTGTATACGGCGGACCTGCTTCAGGAAATCCTGCTGGGTCTTCACTCCATGTGCAGGGGAGCGGAGGCCCCCTTCTTTGACGGACATACCAACATCACGGATGACCATTTTATTGTGTTCGGCGTGAAGGGACTGTTGCAGGCCAGCAAAAACATCCGGAACGCAATGCTGTTCAACGTACTGTCGTTCATGAGTGATGCTCTCCTGACCAATGGGAAGACCGTTGCCAGTATTGACGAATTCTATCTGTTCCTCAGTAACCTGACAGCGGTTGAGTATGTCAGAAACTTCATGAAACGGGTGCGGAAGAAGGACAGTGCCGTCATCCTGTCAAGTCAGAACCTGGAGGACTATAACCTGCCGGGAATCGCGGAATACACCAAGCCGCTTTTTGCCATCCCGACCCATAGTTTTCTGTTCAATGCAGGGGCCGTGGATGCAAGATTCTATATGGATATCCTCCAACTGGAACAGAGCGAGTACAACTTAATCAAATATCCCCAGCGTGGTGTGTGCCTTTACAAATGCGGGAATGAACGCTACAACCTGATGGTCCAGGCCCCGGCCTATAAGGCCAGGCTGTTCGGAAAGGCGGGAGGGCGATGACAAAGCAGCAGGAGAACTATCAGGGGCCTGGTATGCGTGACCAGCGGTTTGGGATTGAGATAGAACTGACCGGACTATCGCGTAAGAAGGCAGCGGATATCATAGGGAGATATATGATGAAGACGCCTATTTATGAAGGGGGTGCTTATTATTCCTATAAGATACCGGATGGACAGGGGCGTCATTGGCAGGTGGTGTATGACGGCAGCATAACAGCAGAATGTAAAAGCGGTCCAGCCAGTGATGAATATAAGGTGGAGGTGGTAAGCCCTATCTGCCGGTACCTGGACATCCCGGATATACAGGAGATTGTCAGACAATTGCGTCACGGCGGGGCCATGGCCAACAAATCCTGCGGCATCCATATCCATGTTGATGCCTCCCCCCATAACGCAAGGACATTGAGGAACATTACCAACATCATGGCGAGTAAGGAGGACCTGATTTATAAGGCGCTTCAGGTTGAGGTGGCACGGAAAAACCAATACTGCAAGCCGGTGGATACGTCATTCCTGGAGCAGATTAACCATGAAAAGCCGAAGAATATGGACGAAGTAAGCAGAATTTGGTACGGGGGAAGGAAACGGGCCAATAAGCATTATGACCAGACCCGTTATCATTGCCTGAACCTGCACTCCGTGTTCCAGAAAGGAACCATTGAATTCCGCCTGTTTAATTCCACGACCCATGCCGGGAAGGTGAAAGCGTATATCCATCTTTGCCTGGCTATCAGCTACCAGGCGCTCATACAGAAATGTGCCAGCAGGAGGAAGACTGCAAGTACCAACGAAAAATATACCTTCCGTACCTGGTTGCTGCGTCTGGGATTAATCGGGGAGGAGTTCGCCAATACAAGAAAGCATCTGCTGGAGTATCTGGATGGCTGCATCGCTTGGAAGGACCCGGCCCAGGCAGAGAGACAGAAGGAACGCCTGCGGGCGAAACGTGAAAAGGAAGCATATGTAAACCAGGAAGGACGGGACAGGACAGAGGAAGCTGGCCCGTCCATTTCTATGTAAGGGACTGGAATGGAGGTAAGAATGGAGGAAGGAATATTATATGTAGCATATGGCTCAAACCTGAGCCTGACCCAGATGCAGCGCAGGTGCCCGACCGCCAGGGTCGTAGGGCTGGCAGAACTTATGGACCATGAATTGCTGTTTAAAGGTCATCGGGAACAGGCATTTGCGACCATCGAACCCAAACAGGGCAGCCATGTACCTGTCATGATATGGAGAATCCAGAGAGCGGATGAGGCTGCCCTGGACCGTTATGAGGGCTATCCGCAACTATATGGGAAAAAACAGGTGGAGGTTTCCATGGGAAGGGAACGGATGGATGCAATGGTATATGTCATGACACCAGGCCATTCCTTTGGCCATCCGTCCGTCAGATATTTAAACATTATCCGGGAAGGCTATCGGAATGCAGGATTCACTCCGGCGGTACTGGAGAACGCCGTCACTTATTCGGAGCAGATGGCAATACAGCAGGAGGACCAGAAGAACGGGATGGCGGGAATGGATTTCCAACGATGATGAACAGGAAGGAGGTGAGTCCGGATGGCAGCACCTGTTCTGGGGGCCATAGCAAAGGCGTCCATCCTTGCGGCAGCGGATGAAACGAACCGGAAAAGAATGGTGACTGTGATGGGAGTCATCCTATCCCCTATCCTCATGGTTATCCTGTTCATGATGGGAACGCTGGCGGGGATGACCCGGCATAACCAGGATGCGGTACGGACTGTATTTGAAAATGGACAGGTACCGGAAGGGACACCAGAGGAATACCGGCAGTTCATTGCAGGGATGCAGGACAGCTTCCGCCGGATTGGTAATGCAATGGACGAAGTCACGGGCCTGATTGAGGAAGGGGAGATGGATGGTATGCTGGTGAAATCCATCTTTTATTCGCTTTTTTATGATTACGATGGCCTCCCTGTCCCATTGTCAGCAGCGCAGGAGTTCGTGGACTGCTTTGTGCGGTACGAAGAACGAACCAGAGAAGAGACGGATGAGGAAGGAAACACAACGGAGGAAACCTATCTGGTGGCAATCCCGCTTACCAGTCAGCCGGAGATTTATGGAAATATCCGTTCACGCATCAAGCCGGTAAGTGACATGGACCAGGCTAACGCAAATGAAATCTACTACCGGATGGTATATGGAGTAGGTGCACCTACGGAAGGGGATGGTTTTGTGGACTGGTCTGACTGGAACGGGACCCTCACACCGGAAGAATACGAAGCCATCTGCAGGGATTTGCCGGAAGGAGAAGCAGGAAGCCTGGCCGTACAGCTTGTTATGTCCAGGCTGGGGGACCCATATTCACAGGAAAAACGTGGGCAGGGAACGTATACAGACTGCAGTTACCTTACCCTATGGGCCTATCGTCAGCTGGGCGTCCATCTTCCAGGGACCGCAGCAGAGCAGGCGCAGTACTGTATGGAACATGAGCTGGTAGTGGCAAAGTCCAGTCTTGTTCCAGGCGACCTGGTGTTCTGGTCCCATAAACCTAACGGACGCTATATGAATATCACCCATGTAGGTGTGTATGCAGGAAATGGGATGGTAGTGGATGCCTCATCATCACGCGGCAAGGTGGTATATAGGAATCTGTTCGATGCAGACAAGCAGGTCCTGTATGGGCGGCCTGCCCTGCTCAGTACAGCCGGGAGGGAGGAGCATGCAAATGAAGATACAGTTTGAACGAAAGCCGGATTCCTTTGTGTTGAGGAATTTTATAATTGAGGAGACAGTCAGCGTGTCAAAGGAACAATTTGAACAGCTGTTATGCAGACCGCAGAAGAACTGGACGTTCATTGAGGAACACAAGGAAAGGATGTTTCAGGACACAGAAGGAGTATATCACTGTATGTTAATCGTCGGGGAGGGGAGGACGGATGGTCTTTTAGTAAATAGTGAAGGAAGCAGCTACGCCAGATATGCAGCCTATGTACCGGAAACCGCTGTCTTGCAGTACCCCTCCCTTGCAAAGCTGAACCATGGGCTTATAGAGGTTGCGGACGCAGTCCGAACGAAGGGAGCCATAGGTGAAATGCAGGAAACTTGGCTGCATGATAATCCGGCCTTACGCATCGTGTTTCAGGAAATGATGCAGGGAATCGTACAGGCCGATGCAACTGCCATCGGAAATAATCAGGCCCAACAGAAGAAGCAGTGTCTTAGAGAACTCATCCGGTCCCCCATGGAGAATCTTCATCTGATACACAAAGAGATAGAAACGGTTCCGGCTACCATCATAGAGTTATCTGATGCAACCTTGACAAGTGAAGGAAAACATGCATGGTCTGATGTGCTGGACGCACCGGTATGCCGGGTCTATAGCGGATACTGGGGACTTCAGGTGGAGCTGGAAGGAATCAGTCCATCCCGTCTGGAGGACTTTTCCTATATGTTAGCAGGGTACTGCAGTGACAGGGATTATAGGTTATGGGTTGCCGATGAGGATGATATCCAGGCACCCGAAATGAAAATGTAAGGAGGAAATGATTATGACAAAGAAGAACATCACAATTGAATTCCCAGAGGATAAACTGAATGTTTTATTATTTTTTCTGAACCGTGAGCAGCAGAGTCTGGAGACATTGATGGAGGAGCATCTGGAAAGACTGTATAACAGGATGGTTCCCAAACCCACCAGAGATTTTATCCAGTTTCAGATGACGGGTGAGGTTGCGCCGGATACAGAAGAGGTACAGGAGGTAGTGCAGGGGACTGCAACAAGCAGCGGGACGAAACGAAATAAAAAGCAGGAACGGCAGACTGCTACGGCAGCGTCCCCAAAACCAGACACACCTAAGACGGATGGAGCAGACCAGGTGGAAGAGGAAAGCACCGGTATGCAGATGGGAATGTAGAAAACAATGGAAGAACCATCTTGAAAACAGGGAGGAAAACACTTGCTTTTTGAGGAATTTGTATCGGTAATCGCTGGGAAACTGAAGGAAGCGTACCAGGAAAGAGGAATGGATTATGATGTCTCAGTCAGGAATCCTATGAAAGTGAATCAGGAAACCAACCTTGCAATCGTTATAACGATACCCGGCCAACAGGCATGGCCTTCCATTTCCATGGATACGTACTATGCTGAATCCGTACTGTACGGGACAGGAACGGATGAGATTGCCGGCCGGTTACTGACCTTGGTCGAGAGGGAGGGAATAGGAAATCAGTTAGAGGGTTCACTTTTTAAGAAGGACCGGATTCTGGATAACATCCGCATGGAGTTGATTCACGCGGACAAGAATCAGGAGCTGCTGTCCCAGGTCCCGCATCGGATGGTTGCAGATTTGGCGCTCATTTACCGATATACAGTTAAGGATGTACAGGGGGACACGATGACTGCCATTTTAAATAATGAGAGCATAGAGAGACTGGGAGTCCGGGGGGAAGAAGAGCTGTTTCGTGTAGCCATGGAGCAACGCAGAGAGAATGCACCCCATATCATAAAGGGCATTCAGCAGGTCATCAGCGAATTAGGCGAAAGCCTGCAGATTGAAAGTAACCATGAAAATGATGACCCGGAACGTAACAAGATTTGGAGTGTGTTAACAACCAAGGATGGCTTATATGGTGCTTCCTGCATTCTGTACCCGGAAGTTGTGGAGGAACTTGCTGCTATCAAAGGCGGAAATTTTATCCTTCTGCCGTGCTCCATCCATGAATGTGCGACCCGTTTCGCCGCATAAATGAACAAAAGGCGAGGGTTGCAACTAGTTTAACTAGTTGTAGCAACAACTTATTTTCTGAGAAGTAGAATGATTGGGTAACGCCATGAAATGCTTCCTTTGATACTCCGAATAGCGTCTTATAGTTGCACATTGTGAGGGGTTATAAGCTCGGTAAAGTCGGCTGAGAGCCACCCTAACGCGTGATGGCGAGGAACTACGAACCAGAGGTGGTCGAGTGGATGATAGGCCGGAAGTCTATAAAATACCTATGACGAGAATGTTGTCTATACAAGGGCAACTGGCGAACTCTTGAAGAAAAGGGTCTAAAGAATGGAAATGCAGAAATGCATTGATGACGTGACGTCAGGTAAGTGTGGGTGAGTAAGACATTCGTTATGAAAGTCCATGTAGTGTTACAGGCACTAGCAAGCTTACAGGCTCAAAGAGAGCGTCTAAGGGTATATGAACAGATAGGAAAATAGGAACGGGGGAAGCTGACAACGAGTAGGAAGTGCAATTCCAATGAGGCGGTCTGTGGCAACACAGTTTATGTCAGTGAAAGTAGGGGCAATGTACCTGTGAAGCGGTGATAACAAGCCGTGGAGGGATAGCCCCAAGTCAAGTTAATTCATTAAAACTTAATATGGTAAAAAGTGTTTTGGGTTCGAGTATGACTAAGAGAAGAAATCTTCCTTTAAGGAGATGACTGACCAAACGACAAAGAAAAGAGAAAACAAGGTACTAAGGCGCAATGAGTATTATGCAATTCAAGATGTGTTTGACGGCTTATATGCTAAAAGCAAAGAAGGTGCAATATTTAATGACCTAATGTCGCTGATTGTTAGTCCGCAGAATATCGCACTTGCATACAGACGGATTAAGCGTAACAAGGGAAGCCGAACACCTGGAACTAACATGGGTACAATCGAACAGATAGCGGAGCAAGGAAATGACGTATTAGTGGCGTATGTCCAACATAGATTGGCAAACTACAAACCTCATCCAGTAAGGAGAGTCATGATTCCTAAAGACAATGGAAAGGAAAGACCATTAGGAATTCCAACCATTCAAGACCGCTTGATACAGCAATGTATTCTTCAAGTGATGGAGCCAATATGCGAAGCGAAGTTCCACAAGCATAGCTATGGATTCAGACCAAACCGTAACACACACCATGCAATTAGCCGATTTCGATTTCTAGCTTTCACAGTAAAGCTGGAATATGTGGTGGATATCGATATCAAAGGGTTCTTTGATAATGTAGACCATGCGAAGCTTTTGAAGCAGATATGGTCACTGGGTATTCATGATAAAAGGTTGATTTGTGTCATAAGCAAGCTTCTGAAAGCACCGATACAGGGGGAGGGGTTCCTATAAAAGGAACACCGCAAGGAGGACTATGCAAAGCTTAGCATAGTCCGCCCTATGCAAAGCAGAAGACTATGCAAAGAATGTACTGTTTTTCCTTATAAATAAAAGATTCTCTCAGATTTTACTTTGCATAGTATTCTGCTTATAGCAATTACAACTCGGACAGCCACGCCATCAGGTCACTGTTTCCGCTCCAGTCCGGCAGATTGGAATCTACCAGTTCCGGGTAAGCGTTCTCCAGGGCTTTTCGCTTTAGTTCCGTATCGGCTCTTGCGTAGATTTCTGTGGTCTTGATATCACTGTGGCCCAGAAAGTCACGGATATAGATCAGGTTTACACCTGCCTGCAGCAGATGAACCGCCTTGGAATGCCGCAGCATATGGCATTTTACTTTTTCTGGTACTTTGTCAGATATTCCGTGCGCCATGACAGCATATTTGTTAATGACATAAGCAACCCCTTCCTTCGTCAGTCTGTTGTGCTGCTTATTCATAAAAAGCGGGTAACTGGCCTTATGTGCCAGATCCAGCCTGTTTTCGAAGATATATGCTTCCACAAGCGCAGCTGTATTCTTCATGATGGGAACCCGCCGTGTTTTGCTGCCCTTTCCGGTAAGAACCAGCACAGGACTGTTTCCTGGGATGAAATCCCTGACAGAAAGGTCTACGATCTCCTGGACTCTGGCGCCGCTGTCATACATCAGGCTCATCAAGGCAAGATCCCGCCGTCCATGGACTGTATATTGATCCGGCTGCTCCAGCAGAAGCCTGATCCCTTCCGGGGACAGGTGCTCCACTACGGCCTGCCTCTTTTTCTTTACCGGGATGGCAAGCACTTTCTGGTAGTGGTACAGGGATTCCGGTGATTCGGACTGGGCATACCGGAAAAAGGAATGGATCGCTGTCAGGCGCAGGTTCCTCGTAGAAACCGAACTTTTCCGTTCTGCCTCCAGCCAGTTCAGAAACCGTACGACCAGGTCGGAAGAAAGCTTCTTCATGGTGATCTTTTCCACCGGGAGAGATTCCTCTTTTTCGCAGAAAAGAAGGAGGAGCTTAAAAGTATCCCTGTAGGATTTTATCGTGTTTCTGCTGACATTCTTCTGGACAGGGAGATAGTCAGACAAGAAAGCTGTCAGGTGCATGGAGAAATCAGTCGGCTTCATAGGCGGTTTCCTCCCTTTCCGGGATGATGTCCTTATAACACTTTTCCAGCTTCATCCGGATATCAGGAAAAACATCTGCCGTCCATCTGAGGTAATAGGCTGTTTCATGAAAGGTCTGGTGTCCCAGGTAGGTGCGCATCATGGGGATCAGTACCATGAGATCCCGGTCCTGCTGTGCCCACTGTTTCAGACGGTAAATGCAGTAGGCGTGCCTGAAATCGTGGACTCTGGGGCTGTCCCCGGTATGGGAGATGCCGGCCTTCCAGAGAAAGCGCCTGAAGTTTTTATAGATATTCCCCAGTGTCATCGGCTTTTCACCGTAACCTGGGAAAAAATATCCTGAAGGCTCTGGAAAAGGATGAACCTGTCCGGCATACCTGCGTAGTCTCAAGGTCATGGATTCCGGCATTGGAACCAGGCGGCTGTTATGGTTCTTTGAATCACGGACCGTCAGTATCCCCTGATGCA
>OLFS01000535.1_pt1 | contig 35717 bp, 30 predicted proteins | sample 1605491 | NCBI WGS metagenome assembly OLFS01 (sample SAMEA3888921, study PRJEB22519) | human gut metagenome | biome: human gut; feature: human-associated habitat; material: faeces | place: Denmark | collected 2011 | reverse complement strand
TCGCTGATTACGAAGTGCGCGATCTGCGGGATTTCTTCGACTGAGATCCCAACCCCTCAGCAGGCACAACGACAACGCAGGCAGGAATGTTACACTCTGCATATTCGACTCTGGCTCACGACCTTGATGCGCGCTCTCTGCCTGCCCTTTTTTGCCCTGCTGTTATTGCTGGTGAACACCGGTGCCCAGGCTATTGTGCTGGTGGCGGCCGAGCTGCCCCCCTATGTCATTCGCTCCTCTCACGGCAAACCAAGCGGTGTCGCCATCGAGATCATGGAAGAGGCCGCGCGACGCCTCAAAGAACCGCTCACCATCGAGCTGATGCCACTGGCCAGAGCCCTGACTCAGGCTATCCACCGCAAGGATGTGCTGCTGATCCCGCCGGTACGCAGCACTCAACGGGAACACCTCTACTACTGGGTAACACCGATACTCGATGACGATTTTGTCATCGTCAGCGATCGCCGCTTTCATCCTTCTCCCCTCAAAGTGGCAGATCTCCCACCGCTGCAGATCGGCACCCTGCGCTACTCCTTCGGTCAGCATCTGCTGAGACAACGACTTAAGCTTGAAAGTGATACCGTGGCCACCGAGAAGCTCAATGCCCAGAAATTGCATCGGGGCCGTATCGATGCCTGGGTGGCCGCCTGGAACGCCATCCTCTACAACCAGCGCCTTGGTGATTTGCCAACCGACCGGCTGGTACGCGGGGAGACTCTGATGCGTACCCAGTTTTATGTCGCCGCCAGCAAGGAGTTCCCCTTCACCGAGGGACGTCGCTGGCAAGCCGTGATAGACGAGATGCGCCATGATGGCACACTGGCGCGGATCATCCGTCAGTACAACTATCAGGCTCCTGAGTAGTCACTCAATCATGGTTGCCAAGGCCGGCCAGAATGGTTATGGTAGCCCCATGAAAATACTCGCTATTTCCTCGCATTTGCTCACACCCTGCTGAGCCCCCGCCTCGCTCCTTCGGCCGCGAGTCGCTTGGGGGCATGGCATTTTCAATCGCTTAAACCTGTTGAATCCATTTTTGTAACACTTTGCGTGATGGCCAACCTGCACCCGCCGGTATGGGCCTATCCGCTATTGATAAGGAATATCTTATGAAACAACCTCATCTGGTTATCTCCAGCCTTGATCTGGACCGTATCGAACAACTGCTTGGCAACCACCCGCAGCATCTGGCCCTGCAAGAGGAGCTGGACCGTGCCGAGATCCGCGAACCGGCCGACATGCCGCCGGACGTGGTCACCATGAACAGCAAGGTACGCTTCAAGATGCAGAGCAGCGGCAACGAGTTCTGCCTGACCCTGGTCTACCCGCGCGATGCCAAGGGCGACGAGAGCAACATCTCGGTACTGGCGCCGGTGGGCAGCGCCCTGCTCGGTCTGAAAGTGGGCGACAGCATCGCCTGGCCGGGCCCGGCCGGTCGCACCATCGAGGTCGAAATTCTGGAAGTGGTCTATCAGCCGGAGCGCGCCGGCGAGCTGCACCGCTGAGTCCCACGGGCTGGTCATCCCCCTGTTGATCAGCCCGCTTGCTCGCCCTTGCCAGCTGATCCCGATCAAGCTTTGCGCACCTTGCCCCCCGGTTTTTAGCCCCTTTTCCTGCTGCTGCTTGAGCCTGACTCGGGGGGCAGGTATCTTGTTGGCCGCGTCATGGTCATGACGCACCGAATTTCAGGCTGACATCATGATAAAAATTGCCCTCATCGACGATCACCAGATCGTCCGATCCGGTTTTGCCCAACTGCTCAATCTGGAGCCAGACCTGCAGGTGGTCGCCGAATTCGGCTCCGCCAGCGATGCCCTTGCCGGCCTGCCCGGCAGCGGGGCGCGAGTCTGCGTCTGCGACATCTCGATGCCCGACCAATCAGGGCTGGATCTGCTCAAGCAGCTCCCCTCCGGTCTGGCCGTGGTGATGCTCTCGGTACATGACAGCCCGGCCCTCATCGAGCAGGCGCTGCAGACCGGCGCCAAGGGATTTCTCTCCAAGCGCTGCAGTCCGGACGAGCTGATCGCCGCCGTGCGCACCGCCGCACAGGGGGGGTGTTATCTGACGCCGGACATCGCCCAGAAACTGGCCAGCAACAGCCGGGATCCCCTCACCAATCGGGAGCGGGAGATTGCCCAGTTGCTGGCACAGGGGCTGGAGGTGAAAGCCATCGCCGAGCAGCTCGGCCTCTCCCCCAAGACGGTTCACGTCCATCGCGCCAACCTGATGGACAAGCTCAAGGTCAGCAACAACGTCGAGCTGGCCCACCGCATGCTGGATAGCTGGTGATCTCCCGTTTTGCCAGCTATGTCGCCATCGCGCTTTCGGCCTGCTTCATCTTTGCCGCCGGCTGGTTTTGCCTCTGGAGCATCAGCCTGCATCTGGCGGGCGGCCCGGCGCTGGCGGTGCTGCTGTTCCCCTTCGGCCTGCGCCTCGGCTTGCTGCTGCAAAGCCCGGGCCACTACTGGCCGCCGCTATTATTGTGCGAAGGGCTGCTGCTCTACTGGCTCAATCTGGAGGTAGGGCTGCCCCACTGGCCTTGGCTGGTCGCGGGCAGTCTGCTGACCCTGCTACCGCTGCTGATTGCCCGTCGCCAACAGGTGCGCAACGACTGGCAGCAACTGTTGCTGCTGCTCGCCACCGTCACGGCGGCGGCGCTGCTGCAAGCCCTGCTCTGGCATCTGGCCGGGGAAGATGGCCTCTCGGCCCTGCTGCTCAGCCTGACCGGCGGGCTGACGCTGACCTCCACCTGCATGCTGATCTGGCACTACCTCACCCGCGCCACCTGGGTGCCGCTGGGGCCTGCGCTGGTGGATCAACCGGTGGAGTGGCGCTTTCGCCATCTGGTCTGGTATCTGCTGCTGTTCGTATTGAGCCTCTGGCTGCAACTGGGATTGCCCAACTCGCTGGTGCGCTTCACCCCGTTTTGTCTGGCCATCCCCATCATCGCCATGGCGTGGCGCTACGGCTGGCAGGGAGCGCTGCTCGCCACCCTGATGAACACCATCGCCCTGCTGGCCAGTCAGGCCTGGCACGATCACCCGCTCGATCTGCTGCTCTCCCTGCTGGCCCAGAGCCTTACCGGCCTGCTGCTCGGCGCCGGGATCCAGCGCCAGCGCGAACTCAATCAGGCGCTGACGCGCCAGCTCGCCCATAATCGTCAGCTCACCGAACGGCTGCTGGAGACCGAGGAGAGTATCCGCAAGGAGGTAGCGCGCGAGCTGCACGACGACATCGGCCAAACCATCACAGCCATTCGTACCCAGGCCGGGATCGTGCGCCGCCTCGCCCCCGACAACGCCGGGGTGGGCCAGAGCAGCGCCCTGATCGACACACTGTCGCTCGGGATCTATGACGCGGTGCGCGGCCTGCTCGGGCGGCTGCGCCCACGCCAGCTCGACGACATGACTCTGGAACAGGCGGTACGGGCACTGCTCAGAGAGCTGGAGCTGGAACGTCACGGCATCGTCACCCGTCTGGAGTGGCAGCTGGCGGATGGGGATCTCTCGGATGCCCAGCGGGTCACCCTGTTTCGGGTCTGTCAGGAGGGGCTCAACAACGTGGTCAAACATGCCAACGCCCACTCGGTCACCATTCGCGCCCGGACCAGCGGCGAGCAGTTGCAACTGGTGCTGGAAGATGATGGCCGCGGTCTGCCGGAAAGCCGCCCGCAACAGGGCTATGGCCTGCTCGGCATTCGCGAGCGGGTACAGGCCCTCGGGGGCAGTCTGCAACTCTCCTGCATCCACGGCACCCAGCTGACAGTCAACCTGCCCAGTCGCAGACGGGAAGAAAATCATGGCTAATCACCACCAGAGGGCCTGCCTGTGCTGAGTTTTATGAGAAGCGCGCCGCCCCGGCCCCTTATCCGGGATCAGGGCGAGATCGATGCCACCTATCGCCACTGGCGGCTGCACCTGCTGCTGACCATGTATCTGGGCTACGCGGTCTTCTACTTCACTCGCAAGAGTTTCAACTTCGCCATGCCGGACATGCTGGCGAGCGGCATGCTGGACAAGTCCGATATCGGCATGCTCTGGACTCTGTTCTACATCACCTACGGCTGCTCCAAGTTCTTCTCCGGCATCATCAGTGACCGCGCCAACCCGCGCTACTTCATGGGTGTCGGACTGATGGCCACCGGCGTTATCAATATCCTGTTCGGCCTCTCGTCGGCACTCTGGATGTTTGCCGCCCTCTGGGTCGCCAACGCCTTCTTCCAGGGCTGGGGCTGGCCCCCCTGCTCCAAGCTGCTCACCAGCTGGTATTCGCGCACCGAGCGCGGGGTCTGGTGGTCGGCCTGGAACACCGCCCACAACGTCGGCGGCGCGCTCATTCCCCTTATCGTCAGCACCATCGCTCTGCAACATGGCTGGCGCTACGGCATGATAGTGCCCGGCCTTATCGCCATCATCGCGGGGTTATTCCTCTGCTGGCGACTGCGGGATACCCCGAGCGCCATGGGGCTGCCGACAGTAGGCGAGTGGCGCAAGGATGCCATGGAGCTGGCCCAGCAGACTCAGGATGCGGGGCTCTCCCATCGCCAGATCCTGCGCAAATATGTGCTGGGCAACCCCTATATCTGGCTGCTCGCCTGCTGTTACGTACTGGTCTATGTGGTGCGCACCGCCATCAATGACTGGGGCAATCTCTACATGACCGAGCAGCGCGGCTTCAATATAATGAGCGCCAACTCGGCCATCTCCATGTTCGAGGTGGGGGGCTTTATCGGCGCCTTGGTGGCGGGCTGGGGATCGGACAAGCTGTTCAACGGCAACCGTGGCCCGATGAACCTCATCTTTGCGGTGGGGATCCTGCTGGCGGTGGGATCGCTCTGGCTGATGCCCTTCTTCAGCTATGTGATGCAGGCGGCCTGCTTCTTTACTATCGGCTTTTTCGTGTTCGGCCCCCAGATGCTGATCGGCATGGCGGCAGCGGAGTGCTCCCACAAGAATTCAGCAGGGGCAGCCACCGGCTTTGTCGGTCTGTTCGCCTACATGGGGGCGGCGCTGTCGGGCTATCCGCTGGCCAAGGTGATGGAGATCTGGCACTGGAACGGCTTCTTCGTAGTGATCTCGGTGGCGGCAGGCGTTTCGGCCCTGCTGCTGCTCCCCTTCCTCAAGGCGCAGGCACCGAGAACCCCTCAAACGAATGCAGAGTAGCGGGTGGCAGCTGACGAGCTATATCCGGCAAACAGAAACAAACAGGGCGCGGATCACCGCACCCTGATTTTATTCCTGAACCTATTCCTGCATCAGGCAGCCTGACAGACCCGGTTCTTTCCTTCCCGCTTGGCCCGATAGAGAGCGTCATCCGCACGGCTGAACAGGCTGTCAAAGTGCCACTCCCCCTGCCAGTGAGCAATACCCATGCTGACGGTGATATGGATCCCCTCGACCTCGCTGGCCGCAAGCTGAACCCGCAGTGACTGACAACGGGCAATCGCCTCCTCTGCGGTGGCATGGCGAAACAACAGCACAAACTCCTCGCCCCCAAAGCGACTGGCCAATACTCCCTCCAGCTCGCGCAGTGCCAACCCGACCCGCTCCAGCACCCGATCCCCCACCTCATGGCCATGCCGATCGTTGATCTGCTTGAAGTCATCCAGATCGAGCACCGCCAGCGCCCCCTGCTGTGCAGGGCGTCCCCGGGCCAGACGCTCCATAAAACCACGGCGATTGAACAAGCCGGTCAACGGATCATGACTGGCCTGATAGCGCAGCTCCAGCGCCCGGTGCTGGTTGCAGAGCAGTAGCACCCCGAAGGTGAGCATGGAGCTACCCACCAGCATGGAGACATAGGGCAACACGTTGAACAGCTGACGCTGGAACGGGCTTTCGATCACCTCGCCCCACACGGTAAATATCCGCATCAGGGTCATGGCAATCAGCACCAGATTGAGGCCAATCAGCACCCATACCGCCACCTGATAATCAGGGCGGCCGTGACGCCAGAGCTGCCAGATGATGAGCGAACTGAGCATGAGGAAGGTGGCACTGCTGATCATCACCCGTACCGCAATCCGGCCATCGATGGCGACCGACCAGGTCATGATGGCGGCAAACAGCAGGATGAATCCCCAGCAGACAGGCCAGCCCGGCGATTGACGGAAGAAACAGCGTTGGGCGACCAGCAGCAACGACACATGAAAAATCAGGAACACATTGCCCACCCAGGAGCCATAGGGGGTGGGAGTCAACAGCAGACTGGCAAATCCCGCCTGACCCAGCATGGCAAACAGACTGGACCACCACCAAACCCCGACGCCGGGAATATCGTTGTGGGTAACGCGAATGATGGTAAGAGTGAGGAAACCGAGACAATAGCCACACAAGGCCATGATCATCAAGGTAAAAATATCCAGCTTAAGCAGTAGTGAGGCGTCCATACCAAAGCCATGCAGAGAGGGTAACTGAGTATATGAGAAGCGTTTGCCAAGACCCAGTACGACTTGATGGTTTTCACAATAAAGCCCGTTCGTTTGCTGACAAACAGAGCAATGCGTGTGATATCCCGCCAATGCGTATTCGTATTAACCCCATAAAAAGCCTCTTACGGAGCCCAGCAACTCAATAAGAGTCGCAAGCGGCGCCCTGACTTTGTAACAAAATGTCTTGGGGATAATTTGGGCTTGAACCCACCCCATTAGATAGATATGTTGTTTTCGTGTGATTTTATGAATGAAGCCATGAGCAATAAATGTCTCTAACCTGTTGAGTCTTCTGACACAATCTGTTTTTGGTACATTTTTCACTCAACCACTATTCATAGCATCTCATATGGGGCTTTTGTCCCGCTCAAGACATTCATCCTGTCTTGCCTGTTGCCGGATGCAGCAGTCTCTTGTGCCACGGAGTCGCACGGGATCAGGTTCAAGGCCGAACACACCACCGACAGAGACGTCACTTATGATCAAAAAACTGATTCTTTCTACCCTGCTGTTTTGCGGGATCGCCACGGCGGCCCCGACACCTGCCCCCACCTCCACCCTGGATGCCGTGCTCGAACGCGGCGTGCTGCGAGTCGGCTTCGACGCCGGCTATCAACCCTTCGAGATGACCAACAAGCAGGGCCAGTACATCGGCTTTGATGTGGATCTCGCCAAGATGGTCGCCAAAGAGATGGGCGTGAAGGTCGAGTTCGTCAACACCGCCTGGGATGGCATCATTCCGGCGCTGCTGACCAACAAGTTCGACGTCATCATGGGCGGCATGACCGTCACTCCCCAGCGCAACCTGCGAGTCAACTTCGCCGATCCCTACATCGTGGTCGGCCAGACCATCGTCCTGCGCAAAGAGAAGGCGGGTGAAATCAAATCCTTCACCGACCTCAACGACCCGAAATACAAGATCGCGGTCAAGCTCGGCACCACCGGCGAGCAGGCAGTCAAGCGCCTGATCCCCAAAGCCACCCTGCTGCAGTTTGAAACCCAGGATGACGCCAAGCTGGAAGTGATCAACGGCAAGGTCGATGCGTTCGTCTATGACCTGCCCTACAACGCTATTTTCGCCTCCCAGAATCAGGGCGCCGTGGTGCACCTCGACAAGCCGTTCACCTTCGAGCCGCTGGCCTGGGCCATCCGCAAAGGGGATCAGGACACCCTCAACTGGTTCAACAACTACCTGCGCCAGATCAAGGGCGATGGCAGCTACGACCGTCTCTACAAGAAGTGGTTCGAATCCAACGCCTGGCTGAACCAGCTCAAATAACCTCCGGGGGGCGGCACATGCCGCCCCTGCACCACGCAGCTCCCCACACAATAACGAGAAGAGGTTGTGACCGTGCACACACCCAAACCGACAAGACAGATGGAAAAACAACCCAATCAGCTACTCTGGCATGGGGTTTTCCTGCTGATGCTGCTGGTTGCCGTATTCGGCATCTACAAGGCTGTACAGTCAGTGGATTACACCTGGCGCTGGGAACGCATTCCCCAGTACATCGCCTATCAGGCGGAGCAGAAGAATGTCGCCGAATTTGACGGCACCGTGATGGCGGGCACCAGCGAGGCCGAGAAGGGCAAGCTGTTCCTGCAAGACGATCTCGACCCCAATGTGCGGCAAGCCATCGCCAGTACCGGCGTACAAGTCGCCGAAGGGGATACCGTTTTTCGTGGCGATACCCTCGACACCCAACTGAGCTGGACCGCAGGCCCCATCGCCTGGGGCGTCTGGGTCACCGTCAAGCTCTCGCTGGTGGCGGGCATCTTCGCCATCCTGCTCGGTACCCTGGCCGGGCTGGCGCGTCTCTCCCCCAATCCGGCCCTGCGCAATCTGGCGGTCACCTACGTTGAGCTCATCCGCGGCACGCCGCTGCTGGTGCAGATCTTCATCGTCTACTTCTTTATAGGCACCGTGCTGAACCTCGACCGCTTCACCGCCGGGGTCGCCGCGCTGGCCGTCTTTACCGGGGCCTATGTGGCGGAGATCGTCCGCGCCGGTATCAGCTCCATCCACAAGGGGCAGATGGAGGCGGGCCGCAGCCTGGGTATGACCTCCGCCCAGACCATGCGCTACGTCATCCTGCCGCAAGCGTTCAAGCGGGTGCTGCCACCGCTGGCGGGCCAGTTCATCAACCTGATCAAGGACTCCTCGCTGGTCTCGGTTATCTCCATCACCGATCTGACCAAGGCGGGGCGCGAGGTGGTGAGCTCCACCTTCAGCCCGTTCGAGGTATGGTTCACCGTGGCCCTGCTCTATCTGGTGCTGACCGGCACCCTCTCTTTCCTGGTACGCCGTCTCGAGGTGAAATATGCACGCAGCAACTGATCCAATCATCAAAGCGACCGGCGTTGAGAAGTTCTACGGCAGCGAGGTGCACGCCCTGAAAAATGTCAGCACCGAGGTGGCCGAAGGGGAAGTAGTGGTGATCGTCGGCCCCAGTGGCTCGGGCAAGTCCACCTTCCTGCGCACCATCAACCAGCTGGAGACCATCAACGACGGCAATATCGTGGTCGATGGCATCTGCCTGACCGAGCCGGGCGATGTCAACAAACTGCGGGAAGAGGTGGGCATGGTGTTCCAGTCCTTCAACCTCTTCCCCCACCTGACGGTGCTGGATAATATCTGCCTCGCCCCTCAGAAGGTGCGGGGGCTATCGCGCAAAGAGGCCGAAGATCGCGCCAAAGCCCTGCTATTGAAAGTAGGGCTATCCAACAAGGCCAAGAGCTACCCCTCCCAGCTCTCCGGCGGTCAGCAGCAGCGGGTGGCCATTGCCCGGGCGCTCGCCATGCAGCCACGCATCATGCTGTTTGACGAGCCCACCAGTGCGCTCGACCCCGAAATGGTGGGGGAAGTGCTGGATGTGATGAAGGGGCTGGCTCGTGAGGGGATGACCATGGTGGTGGTGACCCACGAGATGGGCTTTGCCCGCGAGGTGGCGGATCGGGTGCTCTTTATGGAGAGTGGCGAACTGCTGGTGGATGAAAAACCGGCCGATTTCTTCGACAATCCCCCCTCCCCGCGTCTGCGCCAGTTCCTGAGTCAGGTGCTGTAGCCAACATGCTCTGCTGGATAAACGAAGAGGGACCGCAAGGTCCCTCTTCTTGTGTGTCACGCTGAGCAGGCTTAACCCAGCTGAACCCGAGTGCCCATCTCATCGGCTCAGCGCGGGGACTTTCCCAGATAGCGCTCCACGATCACTTTCACTCCGTCACGTTTTTTGAGCTGATAGAGCTCCTTGTCAAACTGGTCGATAAAGGCCTGTTTGTAGGGGAACTCCCCCTTACGGCTGTATCCGAGAAACCCCTGCTCCTTGCTGAGCACCGGACCCTGTTTGAGCAGGGACATATCGGCCACCGCCAGCTGATCGGCCTTTATCATGTTGAGCAACTCATAGAGCAGGGAGAGACGATCATTGATGGTGCAATCGACCCTGCCGCGGACAATCTTGAGCAGGTTCTCCCGATTGCTTTTCACCTCCTCCACGTCGATCTGCTTATCTTTTACTGCCTGCCAAAAGGCATCGCCACCGACGGCAAAACCGGCGTTCATGCCAAAGCGTAAACCATGATAATCGAGCGGAAACCTGGCCTGCGGGGTATTGGCCGCCACACTGGCGCCGCACATCACCACCAACTCTTCATCCAGCATCGGCTGGGAGTAGGGCCACATATAAGGGCGGGTATCGGGCATATAGTAGGGTGGAAAAATGGCGAAGGCGGTCCCCTGTTCCACCATGCTCAGACCGCGCCGCCACGGCATAGGCTTGAGCACCACCTCATAGTCAGGCATGGCAGAGGTCACCTCGCGGATGATGTCGGCATAGATCCCCCTGACCTCCTCCCCTTCCTGCCAGGAGTAGGGGGGATAGGCGGCATCCGCCAGGATCTCGACCCGGGTCTTGGCGTGCGCCATCATGCACAACCCCAGCAACAAGCAACACCAGACGCGCATAAGCCAGCACCTCCTGAAAAAGCCTGCATCAAGCATAGCCATCCAGCGCGCCTTCCTCTGCTGGCGCGCCATATTTCATGCCATCTCTTCATTGGCTGAAAAAATGTTAATGAAATATTAAAACCATCCTTTATGCTGGAGAGCAATTGCTCTGAATGGATGGCCGCATATGGATGTGCAACTGCTTTTGCTCTACCTCTCCCCGGTTTTTCTGGCCTTTATCGGCTGGGAGATGCTCTACCTGCGCAAACATGGCGCGGCCTTTCCCACCGCCACCTACCAGTGGCGGGATCTGTTCGCCAACGCCGCCCTGGCCCTGATGCATCAGGGGGGAGATGCGCTGGCGGCCATCGCCATTGCTTATCTGTATGACACCCTCTGGGGCTGGCGACTGTTCGATATCGAGCTCACCTTCTGGAGCGTATTGCTGCTCTTCCTGCTGCAGGATCTCTGTTACTGGCTGTTCCACTTCACCAGCCACCATGTGCGCTGGCTGTGGGCCTCCCACGTGGTGCATCACAGCTCGGAGCGCCTCAACCTCTCCACCGCCTTTCGCCAGAGCCTGATGTATCCCATCTCCGGCATGTGGCTGTTCTGGATCCCGATGATTGTCATCGGCTTCCCGCCCGAGGCAGTGGTCGCCACCGTGCTGCTGAGCCTGGGTTTCCAGTTCTTCGTCCACACCCAGGTGGTAGGCAAACTCGGCTGGCTTGAGTGGCTCTTCAACACCCCCTCCCACCACAGGGTGCACCACGCCAGCAACGCCAAATACATAGACCGCAACTTCGCCGGGGTGCTGATCATCTGGGATCGGCTGTTCGGCACCTTTGTGGAAGAAGACCTGGCCGAGCCGTGTCGCTTTGGCATCACCAAGCCTATCCACAGCTTCAACCCCCTCACTCTCACCTTCCATGAGTGGCGCGACATGCTGCGTGACGCCCGTGGCCTACCCTGGCGACAAAAGCTCGCAGTGCTGTTTGGCAAACCGGCCGGACCTGCCAGCCGCTGAGCCTTCGCATCGAATAGCAACTCCCGGATAGCAAGCCCCTGATAACCAGTCCCTGATAACAAGAGAGCGCCACTGTGGCGCTCTCTTTTATGGTCAATCAAATCTTCGATATCAGAGATGGGCGAACGACCAGACGGCGGGGATCAGGCTCAGCAAGGTCACTCCGGCCAACAGCCGCTCGCAGCCACTCAGGCAAAGATCTGTGCCCAGCTGACGGCGGCTGTAGAGAAACAGCAGCAGACCCGGCCCGTAGAGCAACAACGACAGCAGCAGATACTCCACCCCGGCAGCATAGAGCAGCCAGAAGCCGTAACCGCTCGACACCAGCGCTACCGCCCGCATCAGGCCTCGGCCCTGCCCGCGCTCCCCCTTCTTGCTGAACGAAAGCTTGAGCAAGAACAGGCCGATCAGCAGATAGGGCACCAAAATCATCGAGGTAGAGATAAGCAGCAGGCTGGTGTAGCCCTTGCCGAGCAGCCACACCAGCAGCAGGCAAGTCTGCACCGTCAAGCTGGTGAGCCAGAGCGATGCGATAGGCGTCCCGTTGCGGTTCTGGCGCCGGAAGATGGCGGGAAACGCACCGTGGCGGGCTGCGCTGAACGGTACCTCGGCCGAGAAGAGGGTCCAGCTCACGTAGGAGGCGAGCACAGAGACGATAAGGCCAACGCTGATGAGCAGCTTGCCCCAGGAGCCGGTCATCTGGGCCATCAGCCCTGCCATGGAGGGGTTGGGCAGCGTTGCGAGCTCGGGCCGACTCAATATCCCCAGCGCCAGCACCGAGATAAGCACATAGAGCAGCAGTGCCAACACGACCCCCAGTACGGTGGCGGTGCCCACATCCCGCCGGTTTCTGGCGCGGGCCGACAACACCGCGGCCCCCTCGATACCGGTGAAGACCCAGAGGGTGATCAGCATGGTATTGCGCACCTGCTCGGAAACCGGCACCGCCAGGCTACTGCCCTGCTGATCCGCCGCGAAGGTGACCGGATCGAACCAGTAGCAGGCAAACAGGATAAACAGCAGCAGCGGCAGGCTCTTGGCCAGGGTCGCCACCAGATTGAATAGCGCCGCCTGCTGCACGCCGCGGGCCACCAGCAGATGCACCGTCCAGAGGATGCAAGACTCGCCGACAAACGCTGCCAGAGTGTTGCCCTCACCAAACCAGGTCAGCTCGGGGGTGTCGATAAAGCTGCCCAGCGCCGCAAAGGCGATCACCAGATAACCCACCACGCCGATGGTGGCGCAGAGCCAGTAGCCCCAGGCAGAGAAGAAGCCTACCAGCTCGCCAAAACCGGCGCGGGCGTAGCTGTAGATGCCGCCGTCGAGATCCGGCCTGAGTCGCGACAGATAGAGAAAACTCATGGCGAGCGCCACTATACCCACTCCCGTCACGCCCCAGCCGATCAGCACGGCGCGGGCGCCTGCCACCTCGGCCATGTTCTGGGGCAGGCTGAAAATCCCCGCCCCCACCATGGAGCTGAACACCAGCGCGGTGAGAGACCAGAGCCCAATCTTGTTCTCTTTCATGGAAGCTCCTTAGCGCAACCGGCTGCTCAGCGCCTGAATATGCTCGGGACCGATACCGCAGCAACCGCCGATCAAATTCGCCCCGGCCGCGCGCCAGCGCTCGGCCCAGCCGAGATAATCCAGCGGCCCCAGATCGACGCGGATCTCGTCCAGCCCATCATTGGCGGTGGCCTCTTTGGGCTGCGGCGGGAAGGCGTTGGCATAGGCACCGAGGCGGATGTCGATGCGACCCAGCGCCTGCAATCGGGCGCGAGCAACCTCGAGGGCCCCCTCGATCACCTCGGGCTGACAGCAGTTGAACAGGATGGCATCGACCCCGGCCGCCACCAGCGCGCTAACCGCATCAGCCACCTGTTCGCCGGAGCGCAGTCGCGGCTCGTTGCCCAGCGCCTCATCTTCCAGCGTGAAGGAGACCCAGAACGGCTTGCCGTCATCAGGCAGCAGCGCTTTCAGGGCCAGTGGCTCGGCAATCAGGCTCATGGTCTCGGCCAGCCAGATATCCACATAAGGGGATAGCGCCCGGATAAGCGGCGTGGCCAGCTCGCTCACCCGGTCCGCCTTGAACAGGTCGGCACGGTAGGAGCCAAAAAGCGGTGGCAGAGAACCCGCCACCTGCACGGCGCCCTTCTGCTCGTCAGCCACCTCACGGGCCAGCTGACCAGCCAGCGCTGCCAACCCCTCCCCGTCGGCAAAGAAACGCTCATCGCCGATATGAAACGGCACCAGCGCATAGCTGTTGGTGGTGATGACCCGGGCCCCGCTAGCCACATAGGCCTGATGCACATCACGCACCGTCTCTGGCGCCTCTATCAAGGCCAGCGCCGACCACTCGGGTTGACGAAACGGTGCCCCCCGCCGTGCCAACTCGCGCCCCATACCCCCATCCAGCACCCACAATTCCCTGGTTTCCATCTGTCGTGTCTCTTTGTTATATGCGTTGTTTATTTGCGTATTTATCTGTTTGTTTTGTTGATCTGCGGTTTCGCATCGAATCGCTGCAGATCGTCCCGCTTCATCTTGGGAAGCCCTTTTATTATGCAGCCATAAAAACATATAGATGTTTAGATGGCCAAATCAAGATAAAACAAAGTGCCACGGGCGGCAATCAGTATCAGCAGAAATCAGCGTGCAAACGGCGAGGCAAACGCAGAAATGCAAGAGGCCACCCGAAGGTGGCCTCATCACTATCTTGATCCGCTGGCGACTTAACGCCCGGCCAGCACTCGCTTAATCTGTTTGACCCAGTCGGAGACCCGACCCTGCTTCGGCAAACCGCGCCAGATCTGCTCCCACTGGGCAGGGCTGAGCGGACGACCGAGGCGACGCTGTACACCCGCATAGAGGTAGTCATGGGCCGTGGTGGCCGCATGCTCGGAGGTGAGGAATTTGGAGACCGGATCGGTCAACCGCACATCCCGCATGCCGAGCAGCGGATAGTCATTGTGCACCGCCGCCAGCATGGTCTCGCGCATGGCGGACTCGATATACCCACGGGCAAACAGGGCGGTCACCGACTCCAGCGAGCCCTGATCCGGGCCGTGGTACTGCTCGTCAAAGACCGGGCTCGGCTCGACCATGCCGCTTTGCACCACCGCATCAGGATCCGGCTGCGGCACCACCACGGCAGGCTTGGGGGTTACCGGCTTGGCTACCACTGTGGCTTTGCGCGGCGCACTCTGACTACAGGCACCCAGTGCCAGGGCGAGCGCGACACAGGCCAGCGCACGGGAATGAGACTGCATCTTCATGACTCTTATGTCGCTCCTTTTACGATTCCTGAGCTGGCTTCTCGGCCACAGCCGGTTCGACCCGGGTAACCAGCAGCTGATCAATCTTGTAACTGTCGATATCCACCACTTCGAACTTGTAACCGGCGTATTTGACCGAATCAGTGCGCTTGGGGATCTTGCGCAACATATACATGATAAAGCCGGCGATGGTCTCGTAGTTCTGGTTCTCGGGGAACTCTTCGATATCGAAGGCGCGCATCACGTCGGAGATGGGGGTGACCCCGTCCACCAGCCAGGAGTTCTCGTCGCGCTGGACGATCTGCTCTTCCACCACGTGGGTCGCCCACTCGCCCATGACGGTGCTCATCAGGTCGTTCATAGTGACAATCCCCACCACCAGCGCGTACTCGTTCATCACCACGGCAAAGTCGCCACGATGATTCTTGAAGTACTCCATCGCCTCATAGAGGTTCAGGGTATCGGGGATGATGATGACGTTCTGCACCAGGTTGCCACCGATAAGGTCGATGCTCTGGCCGCCGATAACGCGGATCAGCAACTCTTTGGCATCGACAAAGCCCTTGATGCTGTCGAGGTTGTGGTCACAGACCAGAAACTTGTTGTGGGGATGTTCGGCGATCTTCGCCTTGATGCTCTCTTCACTCTCTTGCAGGGTGAAGTAGATGAGGCTCTCGCGGGCCGTCATGGCAGAGGTGACACCAAGGGACTGCAACTCGAATACGTTCTCGATGAGCTGATGCTCCTCGCGCTGGATAACCCCCGCCTCGGCACCGGCATCCATCACCGCATAGATATCGTCGGAGGTGATCTCGTCGTTGCGCACCGTGGAGACACGCATCAGACGGAACAGGGAGTTGGCCAATCCGTTGAAGACCCACACCAGCGGCATCAACACGGTGACGAAGAAGAGCATTGGGCGTACCACCACCACGGCAATCTGCTCGGGCATGGTCATGGCCAGACGCTTGGGCATCAGATCGGCGATCAGGATAAACATGCCGGTGACGAACACGAAGGAGGCACCGGAGCTGATCTCGCCAAGCCAGGGGCCCTGGTAGAACTGGGAGACAATCCCCTTGATGGCGGGGTTGAGGGCAGACTCACCCAGGATACCGCCCAGAATGGCGACGGTATTGAGGCCAATCTGCACCACGGTGAAAAAGTTGCCCGGCTGGGCCTGCAGGGCCAGCACCTTTTCGGCCTGGCGATTACCTTCATCCGCCATCACCTGCAATTTGATTTTGCGAGACGCGGCGAGAGAGATCTCGGAGAGGGAGAAGAACACACTGCCGCCAACCAGCAGCATTAAAAAGAACAAACTATCGGCAAAACTCATGATTAACCTATTGCTACACCCGCCTTAGCACAAGACGGCAAACTGGGCCCGGGAGACCGGACCGTGAGCCCATCCGAGACTCACACAGGGGGAGTATTCTATCAGAAAACAGCCAGTTGGGGGCTTTATCTTACTCCGACCAGTTATGCAACAAAAAAGGCGCTTCACGCGCCTTTTTATTCACTTCCGGTTAGCCCTTGCCCAGCAGGGTGCCCAGATCGTCCGCCTTGGTGTGGCGCACATCCTTGCCTTTCACGTAGTAGACGATGTACTCGCAGATGTGCTGGCAGCGATCGCCGACCCGCTCGATGGCACGCGCCGCCCACAGGACGTTGAGAACCTGGGGGATGGTGCGGGGATCTTCCATCATATAGGTCATCAGCTCGCGGATGATGGACTCGTACTCACGGTCTACCTTGTCATCTTCCTTATAGACAGCCAGCGCCGCATCCAGATCCATGCGGGCGAAGGCGTCGAGCACATCGTGCAGCATCTTGATGGTGCGACGGCCCATGTTCTCCAGCGACACCAGCGGCGGCTGCGGCTTGTTGGCGTTGTCGGTCAGCATGCGGGCGATCTTGTCGGCCACGTCGCCAATGCGCTCCAGATCGGTGATGGTCTTGATGATGGCCATCACCAGTCGCAGGTCGGAGGCTGTCGGCTGACGCTTGGCGATGATGCGGGTGCACTCCTCGTCGATCGCCACTTCCATCGCGTTGACCTTGTGGTCGTTGGCCACGATCTTGCGCGCCGCATCGAGATCCTGATCGTGGATCGCCGCAATGGCGTCGGTGAGCTGCTGCTCCACCAGACCGCCCATCACCAGCACCTGGTTGCGCACGCTCTCTAGCTCGGCATTAAACTGACCGGAGATGTGTTTATTGAGGTTCATATTGTCCATACAAATAATCCTTGATTGCTCCGATTATGCCTTAGCCGTTGAACCGACTGCCAATCTGTTTGCTGAGATTCATCCTCTCCTCTCCTTAGCCGTAACGACCGGTAATGTAATCTTCGGTCTTTTTCTTGGCCGGAGTGGTGAAAATGGTATTGGTATCCGAGTACTCGATAAGCTCGCCCATATACATGAAGGCGGTCTGATCCGATACACGCGCAGCCTGTTGCATGTTGTGGGTCACGATCACCACGGTGAACTGGCTCTTGAGCTCGTTGATCAGCTCCTCGATGGTCAGGGTGGAGATGGGGTCGAGCGCCGAAGTCGGTTCATCGAGCAGCAACACTTCCGGCTCGATGGCGATGGCGCGGGCAATCACCAGACGCTGCTGCTGACCACCGGAGAGACCGAAGGCGTTGTCGTGCAGACGATCCTTCACTTCGTCCCACAGGGCCGCACCGCGCAGGGAGCGCTCGGCCGCTTCATCCAGAGTGCGACGATCGTTGATCCCCTGCAGGCGCAGACCATAGACCACGTTCTCGTAGATGGACTTGGGGAACGGGTTCGGGCGCTGGAACACCATGCCCACCTGACGGCGCAGGGCGGAAACATCAACGCTCTTGTCATAGATGTTGTGGCCGTGCAGCTGGATTTCCCCCTCGATGCGGCAGATCTCCACCAGATCGTTCATCCGGTTGATGCAGCGCAGCAGGGTCGATTTGCCACAGCCTGACGGGCCGATAAAGGCGGTCACCTGCCCTTTGGGGATCTTCATGTTGACGTTGAACAACGCCTGCTTGCTGCCGTAGTACAGGTTGAGATCCTTCACCTCCAGCGCGGTCTGCTCCGGGGTCAGGTTGAGCAGGTCCAGCGCGGTGTGCTGGGTAGACGTGGTCGTTACGTTGATCATCTGTTACCTCAAAATCAATCTGGAGTGGCCGGACTGCTGCCGGCGCCCCTCACGTATTGGTGCAGAGAGATGGCGGCTCGCGCTCGGCCGCCCCTCTGTTATCTCACTCTTGTATCACTCAAGCGGCGCCGGATTAATGCTCCAGCGACCGGAATTTCTCACGCAAGTGGTTACGAATACCGATAGCGGTCAGGTTCAGACCCACGATCACCGTCACCAGCAGGAAGGAGGTGGCGTAGACCAGCGGGCGGGCCGCCTCGACGTTGGGGCTCTGGAAGCCGACGTCATAGATGTGGAAGCCCAGGTGCATGAACTTGCGCTCCACATGCAGATACGGGAAGTTGCCATCCATCGGCAGGGTCGGTGCCAGTTTTACCACCCCCACCAGCATCAGCGGCGCCACTTCACCGGCTGCACGAGCAATCGCCAGAATAAGGCCGGTCATGATGGCCGGGCTCGCCATCGGCAGCACAATGCGCCACAGGGTCTCGGCCTGGGTCGCGCCCAGTGCCAACGAGCCCTGACGGATGGTGCTCGGGATCCGCGCCAGCCCCTCTTCGGTGGAGACAATCACCACCGGCAGGGTCAGGATAGCCAGGGTCAGCGCCGACCAGATCACGCCGGGTGAGCCAAAGGTCGGGCTCGGCAGCGCTTCCGGGTAGAACAGCTGATCCAGCGAACCACCGAGCGTGTAGACGAAGAAGCCCAGACCAAACACGCCGTAGACGATGGAGGGCACGCCCGCCAGGTTGATCACCGCAATGCGGATAAGCTTGGTCAGACTGTTCTTGCCCGCGTATTCGTGCAGATAAACCGCTGCTACCACCCCCAGCGGGGTCACGATGATCGCCATCAGGATAACCATGAAGACGGTACCGAAGATGGCCGGGAACACCCCGCCCTCGGTGTTGGCTTCGCGAGGCTCACCGGAAACAAACTTGCCAATCTGATGGAACCAGTGACCCACCTTGGCCAGCAGGCTCATGTCGTTGGGCCATACCACGTCCAGTACCTTGGACATCGGCATGGTCACCAGCTCGCCACGCATATCCTTGACGGTGATGGCGTCGCGATCGGCTTGGCTACGCAGAGAGAAGAGCTCTTTTTCCAGCACCTGATAACGATCGTTGAGGGCCTGACGCTCACTGGCCAGCTCCGCTTTGAGCTGATCGGTCAGCTCATTTTCGAGCTCTGCTTTACGTTCCTTGAGGCGCAGCTTCTCTAATTGGTAGTTGATGGCGCCAATGGGGCCTTTTTGCAACTCGTTGGCTTGTTCAGACAAACCGTTGCTTCGAGCCAGCATCCGCTTGAGCACTTTGTGTAAATCTTGCTCATGCACGACGCCATCTTCCTTGGCCTCTACCACATAGCCATAGAAGTTGCCGTTGGTAGTACGCTCTATCATTGCCATCTCGACAGGAAGAGCCTGAGACTTGATATCAGTCTCCAGAACCCAGCGAAAATCGAGGTCAACGAACTCGCGGTTGCCGGTCTTGACCAGATAACGGGTCAACACCTCACGTTCTTCACCTTCCAATGGCAATCCTGCGGCTCGCAGGCGTTCAACCGGCACCAGCTCACTGTCATTGATTTCACCAACCAACACACTCTTGTTGCCGCTGGCGTCTTCCAGTTGCCACTCATAGATAGGGTGGGGCCAGAAGTAGACCAGACCACGCCAGCCGATCAGCAACAACAGACCCAGTACCGCTACCAGGCTCAGGCTGACGGCACCGCCGGTCATCCAGATCCAGGGGGCCCCTGATTTAAACCACTTACCCATTGTCGATTCCTTGCCCGTTACATGGAGCTGTATTTTTCACGCAACCGCTGGCGGACAAACTCGGCCAGGGTGTTGAAGAAAAAGGTGAACACAAACAGTACGAAGGCCGCGAGGAACAGTACCCGATAGTGGGAGCTGCCCACTTCCGATTCCGGCATCTCCACCGCGATGTTGGCGGCGAGGGTACGCAACCCCTGGAACATGGAGAAGTCCATGATGGGGGTGTTGCCAGTGGCCATCAGCACGATCATGGTCTCGCCCACGGCGCGGCCAAGGCCCATCATCACCGCAGAGAAGATGCCCGGGCTCGCGGTGAGGATCACCACCCGGCTCAGGGTCTGCCACGGGGTGGCCCCCAGTGCCAGCGAGCCCTGGGTCAGATGCTTGGGCACCGAGAAAACTGCATCTTCAGCAATGGAGAAGATGGTGGGGATGACCGCAAAGCCCATGGCGATACCGACCACCAGCGAGTTGCGCTGGTCAAATTTGATCCCCATTACATTGGTGAGCCAGCTACGGGTATCACCACCGAAAAACGCATTTTCTACGACAGGACTGAGAGTAAGAGCCATCCAGCCAATCAGAATAACGACAGGGATCAGCAAGACGGCTTGACTGCCCTCAGGCACACTTTGCTTGAGAGTGTCAGGCAACAGATGCCATAGCAGAGCTGCAAGCAGCATCCCCATCGGCAGCATCACCAGCATCATAAAAATGCCCGGCAGGTAATCTTCCACGATGGGAGCAAGCCACAAACCTGCCAGGAAACCGAGGATAACGGTTGGCAATGCCTCCATGATCTCGATGGTCGGTTTAACAAACTTGCGCATCCCCGGAGACATGAAGTAGGCGGTATAGATGGCACCGGCAATCCCGAGTGGTACAGCAAACAACAGCGCATAAAAAGCGGCTTTGAGAGTACCAAACGAAAGGGGTACCAGACTCAGCTTGGCCTCAAAGTCGTTGCTGGCGGAGGTGGATTGCCACACATACTGGGGTTCCGGATACCCTTCGTACCATACCTTTTGCCAGAGGGCAGACCAGGTCACTTCGGGGTGATCATTCTCAACCGTAAACAACTTGAAGGTGTCGTCTTGCTGCATCAACAGTGCATTGTGGCGTGGAGAGATGGCCAGGGCAGAAAGCTCCCCCCCCTCTACGGTCTCGGTCAGCAGCTTGGTCTCGCCGGTGGCGTGGAAGAAGCTGATGATGCCGTCCTTGTCGGCACTGATGAAGCCTTTGCGAAAGTGCTCGGGAGTCAACAGATCCACGGCGCCATCACCCTTGAAATCACGGATCTGGGTGAACTGGCGTTTGCCATCCTTCGCCACTTCAAACCACTGGGAGATGACGCCGTTGTCATTACCTACCAGCAGCGAAGAAGCGCCTGCCAGCAGCTCGACCCGGGTCACGTTGGCGTTGGTGGCATTGATCTCCAGCACGTTGCGCAGGGAGATTTCGCTCAGGTTATGAATGTCATAGACGGAGAGACGATTTCCCTGACGTACAAAGAGGATCCGCAGATTGGGGGTCAGCAACATCTGATCCACATGACGCGGCAAAGAGGGAATCGTGTAGTTTTCACTGCTCCACTCAATCTCCCCGGAGATGAAGTTCTCCTCGCCGCTCATCACAGTCATCACGCCACGACCATCTTCGGTCACGGCAGCGGTAGCCATCTTGTCCTTGGTGGCTTCGAACACCATCAGTTGCAGCGCCTTCCCTTGCGGGTCGATCACCACAGGCTCTTCGCCGAAGGGATATTTCAGGCTGGGTTCAATCACCCGCACATCGTTGGGATAGGAGACCTTGAACGCAGGCTGGACAACCAGTGCCTTGCCATCGGCAAAGCCGTAGGCAATCAGCTTTTGGCCCAGCGCCGGCGTTGTGGCCGTGCTGATGTCGCCAGCGACCTGGGCCTGGCCCAGTGACTGGCCAACCTTGATCTTGTCATCTCCTTGTAGCGCGAAGAAGTTGACCTGACCTTTATCGCTGAAGCGATAGCCGATCTCGTTCTGCTCTTCCATGCCGAGCCAGGCTGTCTTCCCTGCGACGGGCAGGGTAAACGAGGTGGCAGGCTCCATGGAGGCGCCATTGAAGATGGGTTTCACCACATAAAGCAGATAAAAGAAGATAAGCAGCAGCGCCACCAGTACCAGGGCTCCGCCTGTGGTGACGCCATATTTGGCCAATTTATCCTTGATCCGGCGTTTTCTACTGCCCGCCATGACCAGGTTTAACGATTCCGATGACATGCAAGACCTCAATGTAAGCTAGGCTTCGCGGCATTATATGGCGGTTGCATGACAGTTTTGTTACATCGATAACGCTTTAACAGAGGTTGTTAGCGGAAAATGGGCGGGGATTCCTTCGAAGGCGGGCGAGCGTAATACATTGTTTATAAAGGGATATTTATGCAGATAATCAGCAAGGGCAGCCTGCGCTGCCCTCGAATGGTTCAGGAAAGGGTATCGTTTGATTGTTGCAGCGCCAGTTTGGCCGCCTTTTTCTCGGCGCGACGGCGCTTGAAGAAGGCCGACAACTGGGCCGAGCAGGCATCGGCCAGCACGCCGCCGGTCAGCTCGACTCTATGATTGTGGCGCGGGTCCTGCAAGATCTCGAACACCGACCCCGCGGCACCGGTCTTGAGATCTCGGGCGCCGTAAACCACCCGCTTGACCCGGCTATGGATCAGCGCACCAGCACACATACAGCAGGGCTCCAGCGTCACATAAAGAGTGGTGTCGAGCAGGCGGTAGTTCGCCAGCTGCTTGCCCGCCGCCCGGATTGCCATCACCTCGGCATGGGCACAGGCATCGTGTTCGCTGATGGAGCGGTTCCACCCCTCTCCCACCACCTGACCATCCAGCACCAGTACGGCACCGACCGGGATCTCGCCAATCCCTTCGGCCCGGGCAGCCAATGCCATGGCATGGCGCATCCACTGTTCGTCCTGCTCGGTCTGACTCTGTGCCTGGCTCGGTATTTCTGGGACCTCTGATGGTTTCACGCCCATCCCCTCTTTATCTTGTTCAATTGTGCTGTTTGCATTCCAGCTATCCACATCTGTCAGATAATTCCATAGATAGCAGGCATGATAGCTCGCGGTGACAGGGCGGCGATTATGCCAAATCTGCACGTCAGACCCAAGCCGCATCCCGACTGAGCAATAAAGAAGCAATCAGCATCTCTATGATAAAAAAGGAGTTGCACCCGTTTGGCCATGCTATTAGACTTCCTCCCCGTCAGCCGAGTCTGACTCCGTCGGTGTGTAGCGCAGCCAGGTAGCGCATCTGCATGGGGTGTAGAGGGTCGGAGGTTCGAATCCTCTCACACCGACCATTTTCCCCGAGAATAGCCCAGTCAAACGACTGGGCTATTTTTTTGCCTCCGATTTATCCTCCTGACAACGCCAGCCTACCAAGAACAAAAAACACACAGAACCACTTGAATCTTTTTGCCGAACTCATTAAGATGCGCAACTTTCCGCCGGTAGACAACACAGGGAGGTGGAAACACGAGTGAAGGGATCACTGTCCGGCTTGCGTGCAACACAGGACCAGGCATGAACCAAAACACCGATTTCGCACCCGCCATTACGCTTTATTCCGTTCCTCACGACACCCCTTGCCACACCGAAAGCGAAAATGAACAGGTCATCCAGCTGGATGTGATCGATCTTGCCGAACCGGATGATGACTATTGAGCCCGGCCAGATGGCCGCTCATCACCAGCACATCGTCTGTTCAACTCTCTCCGTTTCAGGCCCTTGGCGAGAAATCTGCAAAAAACGACAAACTGCTAATTCTATCAAGGATGGCAGTATTATTGACTGATGTATCTCCCCCTTTCCTCCCTGGCATTCCCCCCGACAACTGATACAAACCTACGTTATTGCGCTTCACTTTCCATCGTTGCAACCGCTGGTGCCAACAGAGCCTGCGTCACCACATAAAGTTTAAAACATGCGTTCACCAATCAGGTCTAGCAATAGCAAAACATTCATTGCCACATTCAAACGCACTTTATACAGCTGTTTTGGCAAAGCCTGGAGTTAGGTCGGGATTTGTTTTTGCATTTGTAATTTTATTACGTAATAAATTACAGAACGAGGGGCAAGGTAACGGCCCAAATTAGCCGTTGTCCGAGGGGAAAAAGCAGGAGCATAACCATCTGCGTAGAGTTTTTATACCAACCAAATAAAGCAATAAAAAACATTAACTTAACTATACACAAAAAACAGGTGTTTAAAAAAAACTGTTGACGTAATCAACAATATTTCGCACCTTATCAATCGTGTTACCCCGTTGTTGCGGGAACGTTTCAGGAACAGGGATTCGACTTTAGTCGTAGTTAGTAAGTTCAAAATGTAATTCTCAAAGGAGTGAACCTTATGTCGGCACCGGCTCAGACCCACTGCAGCGCCCGCCTTCGCATCCAGGGCGAGATGCTGCCCGAATACGCGCAAATTCTGACGCCGGACGCGGTGGCTCTGGTCTCCGAACTGGTGGAACGTTTTGCTCCCCAAAGAGGGGAATTGCTGAAACAACGTGTGGCACGTCAGGCCCGTATCGATGGTGGCGAGCTGCCGGACTTCCTGCCGGAAACCGCCCACATCCGTGAAGGTGACTGGACCATTCGCGGCATTCCCGCCGACCTGCAAGATCGCCGTGTGGAGATCACCGGCCCAGTCGAGCGCAAAATGGTGATCAACGCCCTCAACGCCAACGTCAAAGTGTTCATGGCGGATTTCGAGGATTCACTGGCTCCCGCCTGGAACAAGGTGATCGAGGGCCAAATCAACCTGCGAGATGCGGTCAACGGCACCATCTCTTACACCAGTCCGGAAGGAAAGGCTTATACCCTGAGCACCGATCCGGCCGTCCTCATCTGCCGGGTGCGCGGTCTGCACCTGCCGGAAAAACATGTCACCTTCGATGGCGAGCCCATCCCCGGCGGTCTGTTCGATTTTGCCCTCTACTTCCTGCACAACTATCAGGCGCTGCTGGCCAAAGGCTCCGGCCCCTACTTCTACGTGCCCAAGTTGCAGAGCCATCTGGAAGGGCGCTGGTGGAGCGAGGTGTTCGCCTGGACCGAGGACAAGTTCGGTCTGCCCCGCGGCACCATCAAAGCCACCGTGCTGATTGAAACCCTGCCAGCCGTATTCGAGATGGATGAACTGCTCTATCAGATGAAGGATCACATCGTTGCGCTGAACTGCGGCCGCTGGGACTACATCTTCAGCTATATCAAAACCTTGAAGAACCATCCGGATCGCGTTCTGCCCGACCGCCAGGTGGTGACCATGGACAAGCCATTCCTCTCCGCCTACTCGCGGCTGCTGATCAAGACCTGTCACAAGCGCGGTGCGCTGGCGATGGGTGGCATGGCCGCCTTTATTCCGGCCAAGGACGCGACCGTCAACGAGCAGGTCTTCGCCAAGGTCAAGGCCGACAAAGAACGCGAAGCCAATAACGGCCACGACGGTACCTGGGTCGCCCACCCTGGCCTCGCTGATACCGCCATGGCGGTGTTCAACGCCACCATTGCGGCTGGCGCCAAGAACCAGATCGGCGTGCTGCGCGAGCAGGATGCCCCCATCACCGCCGCCGACCTGCTGGCCCCCTGTGAGGGCGAGCGCACCGAGGCGGGGATGCGCACCAATATCCGGGTCGCCCTGCAATATCTGGAGGCCTGGATCAACGGCAACGGCTGCGTGCCCATCTACGGTCTGATGGAAGATGCCGCCACCGCCGAGATCTCCCGCACCTCCATCTGGCAGTGGATCCGCCACGGCAAGAGTCTGTCGAATGGCAAAGTGGTGACCAAAGAGCTGTTCCGCCAGATGCTGGCCGAGGAGTTGGAGGTGGTCAAAGCCGAGGTGGGTACTGCGCGCTGGCAGGCAGGACGCTTTGCCGAGGCAAGCGAGCTGATGGAAGAGATCACCTGCGCCGATACCCTGATCGATTTTCTGACGCTGCCCGGTTACGAGCGGCTCTGAATCACGGGCCCCCAGCGGGGCTCGCCAATAACAAGTCAATGGAAACGTGAAATCAATGAAAGAGGGAACTGATATGGCACTGACCCGTGAGCAACAGATCCAGGCTATCGAGAAAGACTGGGCGGAAAACCCCCGCTGGAAAGGGATCAAGCGCGGCTACAGCGCCGAAGATGTGGTGAACCTGCGCGGCAGCTTGCAGCCGGTGCACACCCTGGCCCAGCGTGGAGCCGACAAGCTGTGGGGTCTGATCCACGGCGACGCCAAAAAAGGCTACGTCAACTGCCTCGGCGCCCTGACCGGTGGTCAGGCAGTGCAGCAGGCCAAGGCGGGGATCGAGGCGATCTACCTCTCCGGCTGGCAGGTGGCGGCGGACAACAACTTGTCCTCCACCATGTATCCGGATCAGTCCCTCTACCCGGCCAACTCTGTACCGTCCGTGGTGGAGCGCATCAACAACTCCTTCGCCCGTGCCGACCAGATCCAGTGGGCCAACAAGGTAGGACCTCAGGATGAGGGCTTTATCGACTACTTCCTGCCGATCGTGGCTGATGCGGAAGCCGGTTTCGGCGGTGTGCTGAACGCCTTCGAACTGATGAAGGGGATGATTGAAGCGGGCGCCGCCGGCGTGCACTTCGAAGATCAGCTGGCATCAGTCAAGAAGTGCGGTCATATGGGCGGCAAGGTGCTGGTACCGACTCAGGAAGCGGTGCAGAAGCTGGTTGCTGCCCGTCTGGCAGCTGATGTGTGCGGCACCACCACCCTGGTGATCGCCCGTACCGACGCCAACGCCGCTGACCTGTTGACCACCGACGCCGACCCGTACGATGCAGACTTCCTGACTGGCGAGCGCACTGCCGAAGGGTTCTACAAGGTACGTGCCGGTATCGATCAGGCCATCGCTCGCGGTCTGGCTTACGCACCCTACGCCGACATGGTGTGGTGTGAAACCGCCAAGCCGGATCTGGACGAAGCGCGTAAATTTGCCGAAGCAATCAAGGCCAAGTTCCCGGATCGCATCCTGGCCTACAACTGCTCCCCGAGCTTCAACTGGAAGAAAAATCTGGACGATGCCACCATCGCCCGCTTCCAGCAGGAGCTCTCTGACATGGGCTACAAGTACCAGTTCATCACCCTCGCGGGTATCCACAACATGTGGTTCCACATGTACGAGCTGGCCTACCAGTACGCCCGTGGCGAAGGGATGAAGCACTACGTCGAGATGGTGCAGGAGCCGGAATTTGCCGCCGCCAGCCGTGGCTACACCTTCGTGGCCCACCAGCAGGAGGTCGGCACCGGTTACTTCGACAAGGTGACCACAGTCATTCAGGGTGGCCAATCCTCGGTCACCGCCCTGACCGGCTCCACCGAAGAAGATCAGTTCCACTAATAAGAGAGCTGCCTTGAAATAGCAAAACCCCGGCCTGATGCCGGGGTTTCTTTTTATCTGTAATTCAAACGAAAATCAGGCGCACAACTGCACACAGTCGAGAAGCTCAGAGCTCGAGGATCTCTTTGACAAAGGGGATGGTCAGCTTGCGCTTGGCGCGAAATGAGGCGTTGTCGAGCTGATTGAGAGTGGTGAGCAGGGTTCGCATATCGCGGGAGAGTCGGTTGAGCAGGAAGCGGCCCACATCGATGGGCAATTTGAAGCCCCGCAGCTCAGCACGCAGCTGCAGGGCACTGAGCTTGCCTTCATCATCCAGCTCTTCGAGATGGAAACTCACCCCCCAGTCGAGGCGCGAGGCGAGATCCGGCAGCTGCAGCCCCAGCTTGCGCGGCGCGCTGCAACCGGTAACGATCAGCGTCCCTTCCCCCTTCTCCTGCCAGCGATTGTAAAAATCAAACAGCGCCCGCTCCCAAACGGCATTGCCGGCGATGGCTTCAATGCTGTCGAGGCAGACCAGCGGCAGACTTTCGAGGGCATCGAGCATGCTGGGATCGAGCTGTTCAAATTGATCGAGGGAGAGATAGGCCGCCGCCGCATCGCGGGCGTTGACCTCGGCACAGGTGGCGTGGAGCAGATGAGAGCGTCCGGATCCCTTGGCTCCCCAGAAATAGAGGAAAGGCGATCCCTGACCGATGGCCGCATTCTTGAGGGCGGTGATCAGATGAGCATTGTTGCCGGGATAAAAACTGACGAAGGTTTCATCATCCGGTAGTTGTACGGCTAAAGACAGTTGGGCCGGTTGCTTCACTCGTTGGGCTTTGACTGTGACATTTGTGGCTAAGTGTACCATCGCAATGGCAGATAGAGAACCGCCCGGACAAGCCGGGCGGTAGACAAAAGCCTTATAAAATCAGGGCTGCGACCATTGGTAACGCAAACCGCTGCCATTATCGTCAACCTTGTGCAAACGACTCTCGAGCTGCAGCGCCCGCACCAGCTCGGCCTGCTCCCCTTGCAGGGTAAAGTTGAAGGTGACCTGATCCCCCTCCAGCTTGCCGATCGCCACCTTGCTGACGTTGGCCATCCCCTGCAGCATCTTCTGCACGGCGATCATGCTGTCCACTTCGGAAAGGCCATCTACCACCAGGGTCTGGCTGGTTGCCGGACCCGAAATGCGGGCACCGTAGTTTTTCACCAGCCAGGCCGCCAGGGTATCGGCAAACCCTTGCGCCACTTCGGCTTGGGTGCCGGTGCTATTGCCGCGAGTCAGCTCGGTCACTTCACCGGCCGCTTTGGGGCCGTAGAGTCCCCAGTCGATGCTCCACTTGTCCCCTTCCGGCGTCAGTTTGCCCAGTACCACCATCTCGGCGCCATAGCGCTGGCTCGCCTGCAAAATCGGATCGGCAAAACGGCCCCAGACGTCGGTGGCACTGACTGCCATGTTGTCGTCAAGATCCATCAGCGGAATGCTGATGGGCAGCCCCAGCGTCTGGGCCTGATCGCGCAAGGCTTGCGCCCAACCATCGCTGGATTGATCCGCCAGCAGGCGACGTTCCCCCTGATCCACCACTAGCCAGATGGCCATCTGGGGACGAGCCGGGCCAAGCAGGGCAAACTGGCTCTCTGAGACCAGGCTGTTGACCTTGTCACTCTTGAACTCGGCTTTCAGATACTTGACGGAGTCCTGATCCTGATAGCCATAGCTTTTGACATAGTCGCCAGGGGCCGCCAGCGCCTTGACCACCACCGGCTGGGTGAGGATGTCGCGCTTGCCGGTCACCTTGATCAGCACCTGACCGAGTGCCTGCCCTTGAGCGGCCACCATGTCACCACTGGTCGGTGCCTTGCCCTGATAGAGGTCGGCCACCTGAGCGGCCGAGGCCATGAATGACAAGCCGCAGCAGAGGACGGTCACAACACGTTTGAACATGAACAGAGTCTCGAAATGGGAGAGTGTGCTTATGGTAGCGGCAAGGCGCGCCCTGCGGCAAGGCTGGCACATGCGGCCACAAACAGCAGAGCCGGCGATGCGCCGGCTCCGATCACCCCTTCCACCAGGGAAGCAGGTTAAGGCATCAAGTTACTTGGTACCGAAGATCTTGTCGCCTGCATCGCCCAGACCCGGCACGATGTAGCCTTTCTCGTTCAGCCCCTGGTCGACAGAAGCGCAGTAGAGCTCTACGTCAGGGTGAGCGGCTTCCAGCGCCTTGATCCCTTCCGGCGCGGCAACCAGTACCAGCACCTTGATGGATTGACAGCCTTTCTTCTTCAGCAGATCGATGGTGGCGATCATGGAGCCGCCGGTGGCCAGCATCGGATCGATGACCAGCGCCAGACGCTCTTCGATGTTGCTGACGATCTTCTCGAAATAGGGAACCGGTTGCAGGGTCTCTTCATCGCGGTAGATACCGACCACGCTGACGCGGGCGCTCGGCATGTGCTCCAGCACGCCATCCATCATGCCAAGACCGGCACGCAGGATAGGTACGACGGTTACCTTCTTGCCCTTGATCTGGTCAACTTCTACTGGCCCATTCCAGCCATCGATGGTAACCTTCTCGGTTTCGAAGTCAGAGGTCGCTTCATAGGTCAACAAACTGCCCACTTCTTTGGCCAGTTCACGGAAACGCTTGGTGCTGATATCGCCTTCACGCATCAGACCGATCTTGTGTTTGACCAGGGGGTGTTTGACTTCAACGACTTTCATTATTATCTCCTCTAACCTGCCGCAAAAAAAATCGCGGAATCATACAACAAAAGCCACCGCTTGTAGAGCATTTCCGCGCAAAAACGCGCAAACGATTTCCTTTCTGGTTTTTCACCGCCACTGTTAGAATACGCCCCGAATTTTACCCTCCACTTCTTTACATGACGGGGAATACTCGTGACTGACAAAACCTCACTGAGCTACAAGGATGCTGGCGTAGATATCGATGCCGGCAATGCACTGGTTGAACGTATCAAGGGCGTGTCAAAGCGCACTCGTCGTCCTGAAGTCCTTGGTGGTCTTGGCGGCTTTGGGGCCTTGTGTCAAATCCCTGCGGGCTACAAGGAGCCGGTACTGGTCTCCGGTACCGATGGTGTGGGCACCAAGCTGCGGCTGGCCATCGACCTGAAGAAGCACGACACCGTGGGCATCGATCTGGTGGCCATGTGCGTCAATGATCTGATCGTACAGGGCGCCGAGCCGCTGTTCTTCCTCGACTACTATGCGACCGGCAAGCTGGACGTGGACACCGCGGCCGCGGTGGTCACCGGGATCGGTGCCGGTTGCGAGCAGTCAGGCTGTGCCCTGGTGGGCGGCGAGACCGCCGAGATGCCGGGTATGTATGAAGGGGAAGACTACGACATCGCCGGTTTCTGCGTCGGTGTGGTGGAGAAGAGCGACATCATCGACGGCAGCAAGGTCGGTGAAGGGGATGCCCTGATCGCGCTGGCTGCCAGCGGCCCTCACTCCAACGGCTTCTCCCTGATCCGTAAAATTCTGGAAGTCTCCAAAGCCGACGTGCATCAGCCGCTGGGTGACACCACTCTGGCCAACGCCCTGCTGGAGCCGACCCGCATCTATGTGAAACCTGTGCTCAAGCTCATCAAGGAGTGCGAGATCCACGCCCTCTCCCACATCACCGGCGGTGGCTTCTGGGAGAACATCCCCCGTGTCCTGCCCGCCAACACCCAAGCGGTGATCGATGAGCAGAGCTGGCAGTGGCCGGCGGTGTTCAGCTGGCTGCAGCAGGCTGGCAACGTCACCCGTCACGAGATGTATCGCACCTTCAACTGCGGCGTCGGCATGATCATCGCCCTGCCCGCCAACCAGCTGGAGAAGGCGCTGACCCTGCTCAAGGCAGAAGGCGAGAACGCATGGCACATCGGTCATATCGCCAAGGCAGCAGACGGTGAGGAGCAGGTCGTCATCAAATGATGCGGATCCTCGTCCTAATCTCTGGCAGCGGCAGCAACCTGCAGGCGATCCTCGACCACTGCGCCAGCGGCAAGATTGCCGGTGAAGTGGTCGGCGTTATCAGCAACAAGGCCGATGCCTATGGTCTGGTTCGCGCCAAAGAAGCTGGCGTGGCGACCTCCATTCTGGCCCAGCAGCAGTTTGCCAGCCGGGAGGATTATGACGCCGCCCTGCTGGCGCTGATGGCAGACTATCAGCCGGATCTGGTGGTGCTGGCCGGGTTTATGCGGATATTGAGCGGCAATCTGGTGCGCCATTTCGCCGGCAGGATGATCAATATCCACCCCTCCCTGCTGCCCAAGTATCAGGGCCTGCACACCCACCAGCGCGCCATAGATGCCGGTGACAGTGAACACGGCGCCAGCGTCCACTTCGTGACCGAAGAGCTGGACGGGGGCCCGGTGATCCTGCAGGCCCGCGTACCCATCTTTGAAGGGGACACTGCGGACGAGGTAGCAGCACGGGTGCAGGCGCAGGAGCACAGCATCTACCCGCTGGTGGTTCGCTGGTTCTGCGAAGGCAGGCTGCAGATGGTAGATGGTGCCGTGCAACTGGATGGCGCCCTGCTGGGCCCCGCTGGTTACGCCTGCGAGTAAGCAGACGTCTTGTCGAAATGTGAAAAAGGAGGCCGATGGCCTCCTTTTTATTTCCTGAATTTTCCCACCACAGGCACAGGCTTAAACCTGTTCACGACCTGCAGCGAGAAACCGTCAACAAGGTGAAGAGCAGCACATGAGCCTTGATCACGGTTTCGTAGCCAGATCGTGGACAGGTTTAGACCGGATTGTCGATATCGATAAAGGTCACATCCAGCCCATGCACGGTCGCCAGCCACTCCCCCAGCGCCTTGACGCCGTAACGCTCGGTGGCGTGATGGCCCGCGGCGTAGAAGTGCATCCCCATCTCGCGAGCGGTGTGAATGGTCTGCTCGGAGGCTTCGCCGGAGATAAAGGCATCGATGCCCTGCTCCGCCGCCAGATTGATGTAGCTCTGACCGCCACCGGTGCACCAGGCCACGGAGCGGATAAGCTCGGGGCCGCAGTCGCCACAGTGGAGCGGCTCACGACCGAGACGCTCGGCAATCAGTTTGGCAAAATCGCTGCCGCTCATCGGCTCTTCCAGCTTGCCCACCATGGCGACGCTCTTGTTGTTCCACGGCTCCAGACCGCGACGCACCTTGATGTCGAGCAGCTTGGCGAGCTGGGCGTTGTTACCCACCTCGGGGTGAACATCCAGCGGCAAATGGTAGGCAAACAGGTTGATATCGTGGGTCAGCAGGGTCTTGAGGCGACGCTGCTTCATGCCGGTGATCTGGGCCGGTTCACCTCTCCAGAAGTAGCCGTGATGGACCAGAATGGCATCGGCCTCGGCAGCCACCGCCGCGTCGATGAGCGCCTGACTGGCGGTGACACCGGTCACCACCTTGCGAATACGTTCGCGCCCCTCCACTTGCAAGCCGTTGGGGCAATAATCCTTGATGGCGTGCGGTTCGAGCAGATGGTTCAGTACGGTTTCGAGTTTTCGATGAGAGATCATAGGGGTCCCTTATTAAGGCTCGGTCCCCTGCTTTACCAATAAAAACAGGGCCCAGGCTCAAAACGCCAAGGACCCCATGATAATCGAGCCGGGCCGTCAAGACCATGACAGCCCCCACACAGTGCGATTTCCCTCTCGGCCTCAGGCTGGCAGGTCGATCCCCGCCTCCCGCATCTGGGCCAGCTTGTAGCGCAGAGTGCGCGGGCTGATGCCGAGTCGGTCGGCCACCGCCTTGCGGCTGCCGTTACAATCTTGCAGGGTGTCGAGGATGATCTGGTGCTCCTGCTGCTTGAGCTCGCTGCCGAGGCGATCGCCACCATAGCTGCGCTCCACGCTGACAAACTCCATCTCCTGCTCGTCCAGCTCCTCCAGAATGAGGTGGTCACAATCAATGACCCCGTCGGGGCTGAGGATCAGGGCGCGCTGTACCACGTTGTCCAGCTCCCGCACATTGCCGGGCCAAGGGTGGGCCAGCAGTCGCTCCCGCGAGGCGTCCGTCAACTGTGGTGTCGGTAACCCCTGCTGACTGGCATGAAGCGCCAGCAGGTGCTCCGCCAGCGGCAGAATGTCGCCGGGCCGCTCGCACAGGGCAGACCAGCGCAGCGGAAAGACGTTGAGGCGATAGTAGAGATCTTCGCGGAACAGGCCATCCTGCACCGCTTTTTTCAAATCCCGGTTGCTGGTGGCGATGACCCGCACATCCAGCGGGATCATCTTGCGACTGCCGAGCCGCTCCACCTCTTTCTCCTGCAACACCCGCAGCAATTTGGCTTGCAGCCCCTGATCCATCTCGGTGATCTCGTCAAGCAGCAGGGTGCCCCCCTGCGCCTGTTCGAACTTGCCCGGGCACCCCTGTACCGCACCGGTGAAGGCGCCCTTCTCGTAGCCAAACAGGGTCGCCTCCAGCATGTTTTCCGGAATGGCGGCGCAGTTGATGGCGATGAAAGGTTGCTCGGCGCGGCTGGAGTTATCGTGAATGTAACGGGCCAGCACCTCTTTACCCGTCCCGCTCGGGCCGGTCACCATCACGGTCGCTTCGCTTCTGGCAACACGGGTCGCCAGCTGGAACAGCTCGGCAGTTTTCGGATCCCCGTAGACCACGGCGCGTTTCTCCACCTTCTGGGCGGGCACATAGCGGCTGACCTGATTAAGCAGCACCTCCGGCGAAAATGGCTTGGCCAGATAGTCGATGGCCCCTTCGCGCATGGCACGCACCGCGCCATCGATGTTGGCGTAGGCGGTCATCAGCAGCACAGGTATCTGCGGATATTGCTGGCGGATGGTGGCCAGCAAGGTGAGACCGTCCATCCCCCCCATCTGGATATCGGAGATCACCATGTCAAATGGCTGACGGGAGAGGGCCAGCAGAGCCCGCTCGCCGCTGTCCGCTTCACGGCACTCATAACCGCCGAGCAACAAGGTATCCACCAGCGCTTCGCGCAGGCCATTGTCATCTTCAACTACCAGGATCCTGGCCTGTGTCATGCTACACCTCCAAGCTGCACCGTTTGCTGGTGCAGGGGGAACGACAGAGTAAAGCAGGTGCCCTCACCGGGAACCGAGGCCACACCGACCTCCCCCTGATGGGCACGCACTACAGATTGCACCACCGCCAGCCCGAGACCTGTGCCCTGGGAGCGAGTGGTAAAGAAGGGTTCGAATACCTGACCGAGCTGATGGGAAGGGATCCCCTTGCCATTATCGATGACCCGCATCTCCACCCGGGCGCCACTGCGCACCGCGCTGACCAGCAGCGAGGTGGCCCCTGCCTGCTGGGCATTGGCAATCAGGTTGTTGATGGCACCCGCCAGCGCACTGCTGTTGGCCAGCAGACAGAGATCGGGCTCTGGCGCCTCCATGTGCAGCTCGCAGCCCTGCTGCTGGCAGAAGGCCTCGGCACCAGCCTGCACTTCGGCCAGCAGCCCTTGTACCGAGATGGGGGTGACCACCTGATTGTCACCGTTGCGGGCAAACAGCAGGATGTCGTTGATCTGCTTCTCCAGATCCTGCAGACGGGCCATCAGCTTTTGCTGAAACTGAGTGCGAGATTCCGGCTTGAGGGTGCGGTTGGCCAGATTGGCGGCATAGAGCATGGCAGCGGAGAGCGGCGTGCGGATCTGGTGGGCGAGCGAGGCCGCCATATTGCCCAGCGCCGACAGCCGCTTCATGTGGTTGATGCGGTCTTGCAGTTTACGGGTTTCGGTCAGGTCATTGATAAAGACCAGCTGGCCGGGCTGATCCGGCAGCGGTTGGGTCGAGAGCTGCACCCGGCGCCCGTCGCGCAGGGAGATCTCGTGGCCATCATCCTCGCGCGGCTCGAAGCAGCGGGCAATGATGTGGCGCCAGAGCTCCCCTTCCAGCGGCTCCCCCAGCAGGGATATGGCCGCCGGATTCGCGCGGGTGACCACTCCAGCCCCGTCAAGCAGCAACACCCCGGTGGGGAGCGCCTTGAAGATGGCATAGAGCTGGCTCACTTCGTGGGACTGGAGTGGCATGTCCTGCTGCTGGATTGTCATAAACCTGACCTCAAACTGGCTATTGGGTCAGGTCATTCAATTTCCATGCCACTAAATTATATGAACTAAAACAATGAATTGCGTATTGGTGTCAAGGCTTTGACCATTAGACGTCCTTGCTCATCCCGTACTTTTTCATCTTCTCCACCAGGGTGGTACGGCGCATGCCGAGCAGATCGGCGGCGCGGGCCACCACCCCGTCCTGAGACTCCAGCGCCTGACGGATCAGCTCCACTTCGAGGTCGGCCAACATCTCTTTGAGGTTGACCCCCTCCTCCGGCAACTGCATGGTACGGGCAGAGGCAAGGGAGTGATCCAGCTCGGGCGGATCCTGGAATACCGCCGCCAGCGCATCCCGTTCATCCATCTCGGTCAGCCGCTCATCCCGCGGCTCGCTCGGCAGCAGGCGATAACGGCTCGGCAGATCGGCCACATCGACGATCTGGTGCGGGTAGAGGATCAGCAGTCGCTCCAGCAGGTTGGAGAGCTCGCGCACGTTGCCGGGCCAGGGGTACTGCATCAGTGACTCCAGCGCCCGCTGGGTCAACCGGATAAAGCCATGGTGCTGCTCGGCATGGCGGTTGAGCAGCTCCTGCAGCAGCAGCGGGATGTCATCGATGCGATCCCGCAGCGGCGGCGTCTCAATGGGGAAGACGTTGAGGCGGTAGTAGAGATCTTCACGAAGACCCTGAGTGCGGATCATCGCCTCCA
>OLFS01000529.1_pt1 | contig 35961 bp, 29 predicted proteins | sample 1605491 | NCBI WGS metagenome assembly OLFS01 (sample SAMEA3888921, study PRJEB22519) | human gut metagenome | biome: human gut; feature: human-associated habitat; material: faeces | place: Denmark | collected 2011 | reverse complement strand
GCGTGCTGGGCGAAGTGAAGAAAGAGTACTGCGACCTGCTGCGTCGTGCGGACGCGATCTTCATCGAAGAGCTGCACAAAGCTGACCTGTACAACAAGGTAAGCCAGGCGTTCACCGTGTTCCTGCCGGTTCGCTCCGTCGGTGTGATGGGCGATGGCCGTAAGTACGACTGGGTAGTTTCCCTGCGTGCGGTGGAAACCATCGACTTCATGACCGCGCACTGGGCGCACCTGCCGTATGACTTCTTAGGCCGCGTGTCTAACCGCATCATCAACGAAGTGAACGGTATTTCCCGCGTGGTGTATGACATCAGCGGTAAGCCACCGGCTACGATTGAGTGGGAATGATTTCCCAACCGGATACGTCTGGTACTAACAGGTTCTAAATTATCTCTAAGCCCGCGGATTGCGGGCTTTTTTTTGGGCCATGGCTGGCAATACCATGTCAGGTGAGTGCCACGAGCGGGCGCAACGTAATGCTATCCATTAAATCCTTATTCGATGCGTTCCACATTTGGATGACGATCGGTTGCGGCTTCATGGAAAATGTCACCCAGCCAGCCGGCAATCTCGCCTTCAGTCATATCGTCAGGAATAGCGATGTCATAGAGTCGAGAAAACTTTCTCTCCGTCAGGTCAGCACGAAATACCAGCCACCGATCATGCTTACGTTGAACGCCAATATGCCGTCCAAAAACGTTATATATCAGCATATGCAATCTCCGATCATGCTAGTGAGTTCCTGTATCTATGATACATGTCAGATCAGGCCAGAGTGTAAATTGTACAAAGATGAAAGGTCAGCGTTCGCATCTCGCTTACAGTGGACATCATGCTTCTGTATCTGCTCTGTCTGCTCTGTGCCTGCAGCAGACGCTGCAGTATATTCCACTTTCGGCTCGAATCGGACTGAGGTAACGTAGCAGAAATATTTATCCGGACTCAACCAAGATGCCTTCCATCGAAACGTTTATCACTTTTCTTCTCGCGCTGACGCTTCTGGAGATTTCTCCGGGGCCAGACATGATGCTAACTATCGCCAGAGGCGTCGGTCAGGGAAGACGTATTGCACTGTTTACGGTACTGGGTAATGTATTTGTAGCGGGTTTTGTGCAAGTTTCTTTTCTTGTCCTGGGGCTGGTAGCCGTTGTTCATGCCTGGCCGGTTGCACTAGATCTGTTAAGGTGGGCTGGTGCGGCTTATCTGATGTGGCTGGGCATAAAAATGATTGCGACTTCAGGCACAGATACGCGGCTGCGAAAAACGGCCAAAATTTCTGACTGGAGTGCCGTTAAGGAAGGCGCCCTGAACAGCCTGACTAACCCAAAATCACTGCTGTTCATGTTTGCTTTTCTTCCTCAGTTTGTTGATCCTGCCGCGGGTCCTGTCTGGCTGCAATTGCTTGTTCTGGGTAGTATCCAGAAGCTGGCAGGAATTATTTCCCTGGGGTCAGTCGCGATGGCATCAGGGACATTTGGAAACTGGCTAAGTAAACACCCGGGCTTTATCAAATGGCAGGAACGATTTACAGGTGTTGTCATGATAGGCCTCGGTATCCGCATGTTGTTTAGCGGGTCTGGTGTCGTATCGAAATCTTCCAGTTAAGTTTTACCGAAAGGGTAAACCCAGTGTCCGCTCCGTGCCAGAAGCGGACATTGTCGAAGAAGGATGTGTAGAAATAAATAACAGAAAGATAAAACGCTTATTGGCTCTCTGTTTCTTGATCGGTTAGTCCCAATTTTTCCGGTACGATATCTTTGAATATTGCTATCAACTCAGGATCCATAAAAAGATAATCGTCAGAGATATCGAGCACATGCAGAGGCTTGAATGCGATGATCCTGCCATATTGGGCCACTAAGCGATTTTTGTGCTTCTGCTCCATCACACAGACAACATCAGCCCATTGAAGCAATTCGGCAGAGACTCTTTTTTTTGCATTCCGGCTAGTCCCAGCGGAAAGTACGGCAAGGGATGGATAACGGCGGAACACCTGTTCCGCCGTGGGGCTTCGCCATTGATTACGACTGCATATAAAAAGTACGTTCATCCGAATAGAGGTACTCTTCCAGACCTATCAAGGCAAGCTGTTGGTTAGTAATACGTGGATACTCAAGCCCCAGTTGTGCGGCACGCAACAATTTATCCGACCGCGTGTAAAGCATCTTCCAGTTTTTTTCGCCACGGAATTTTAATAAGGTCTTGCGGATATCACGAGACTTGTTACGTCGCTTCTGTGCATTGCGCCAATCTCGAGTACGTTTTGTTTCCATTGTTTTACTCTCTCAGATTAATCGGGTCAGCAGTCGCGATAATACGGGGAGAACAAACTGTAGAAGCTTAGCATCTTACGGGGGCAGTTAATACTCCCGTTTATGGTGAGTCATAGTCAAGTTTCTGGCTTCGGTGATAGGTATACTCCGCTCAAACGAAGGGTGAATACCCCATCAAAACAGAACATTCGTTTTTAGAAAATTGTCCGAAAATGGTCGAGTTAATCATAAAGCTCACTTCCACTCCTGGCTCATATAGGACAACCATAATCACATCTACTAACCCAATGGAGATTGAACATGACAATAGCTCCATGGAACAAAAGCCGCATTATGGGTCAGAAGGGTTGTAAAATGCGTGAGGCACCCTTCCTGGCTGGATAAAAACCAGTCCAAATCATATTCTACAAACTCATCGTCAATTTCCTTCATTTTTAACACCACGTAGCAGTCATATTAATCAGCCCTGTCTTTTCCAGACAGTGATGTCACTGCTTGTTGCCGATATAATTAACTCACCATCCCATGAGAAACCAACACAGTGAAAGTAATCATTCGCAAGTCTGAGACACCCTTCTTTATGGGATGCGATTAATGCACTCTTGCCCGGCGGGCACCAGATTAACATTTCCAGAGGCCACTCTGGCGATACTCGCTCGAGTGCTTCTCCATACCGGTTATACATTGGTAAACCACCGCCACACAGACCGGCGATGGAAAGAGTTTCACCGCTCAGCGGTCCTATACCTGTACATGCAAGGCCAATTGAGTCGTACCAGTTACCATATTCTTCATAATCTCTGGCAATAATCTCTCCACTCAGGCAATCAAGCACCCCTCTTCCGGAAGAGGAAATGATCAGGAGCAAGTGGTTATAATTGCGTGAAAAAGCGACTTCGGTTAAACCACCTACAGCCCTCTTGACACAAGGCACCCAATTACAATCAGGAATATCTCTGAGTAGCAATTTAAGGCTATTTTCGCGGCTCTTTGGCTGCCAGATAGACATCTGAACTCCTTATCAGTGTTAGGCGGCACATAGCATCTCATAATGAGTAGAAATGTTATTTTAACAGCAGTTAGGATGATGTGTCATAAACTGTCATCTATACGCGCGCCCCTTCGTTCAGGTTCAGATAGACAAGCATTGACCTGCACCCTGTTGATTCGCTCAGAATGCTGTTAGCAATGTCCGCTGGTCAGATAGCAGGGGAGCAAACTGCCATGGACAGAATCACTGCAAAATCCACCAGAACGAAAACGAATATCACCCCTACATTTAGTGGTGAGTGGTGGCTACGTGAAGGTGGTTCATCTATTCTGCTTGTATCAGCGGGCAGGGCGGAGTCACTCTTTGTGGATAATCCATCCTTCAGAAAATCATCATTACCTTTATTCTCATCCTGTGGGTAATCGATGAATTCAGGGCCAGGAAAAGAAAATGTTCTGACCCCGCTATTGAAGCAGCTGATGCCAGAGAACGCCATGAATGGCGCTATCTCAGATGGGGGTTCCGGACTATACAAGTGGCAGCGACAGTGTATATCTTTGTTCAGCTGATTCAGGTATTACTGAGATAAATGCCACAGACAGGTACAACTGGACAAAAACATCTTACTGTCCAGTTGAGCCTCATGATCGCCGTTGTGTAGGTCACCTGAGTGCCAAGAACGGACATTTCACACTTCTGTCTATGTTGCCAAAATCGGAATGCCACTACGCCGGACTATCCTGCGGGTACGGGTTATTTCAATACATACTCGAACTTTTCTTCCCAATTTGAATTCAGGTCTTGCAGTTTTGCCCTCTCAAAAACCTTGATAATTTCGTCGAAATAACTGCCAAGATATATTCTGGATAAGTTAGAGTTTAACCATATTATTTTTACCGGCCTTTCAACATCGGTGCTAAGGCGATCGCACAATGCATCGAGATTTCTACCATAGTAAGGCCCAAAGTCTAATGATGCAGACATAATGGAATGAAACTCTTTTTCAGATAGGACGTGCGCTCCATCCAAATACAATTCACCTACACTCATTCCTGTTCACTCACTTTGACTTTCTACCCGTTAATTAATACACGACAATGCACGTAATGTCCGCCTTGATGGTTTCAACAATTACCATCTTCCGCTCTTCGCTCAGAGCGGACCTAACCCGCCCCACAAACCCACTCCGTATACAGCATATTAGTTCAGCTCTTTAAAATCGCATGACTCACCAGGATAGTGCCCTTAGAATTGCCTCCGAGCCGAACTTTCGACAACTGTTAGGTCGCCAAAAAGCTAAACGGGGCATTTCGTGTTGAAACTCAGAACCCTCCAGGGTTTTTCACCCTCATGATGGTTCCACCGCGCCCGGCGTAAAGCCGACACTCATTAACCAACGGAGATTATCATCTTGAACAAATCAATACTCGCATGCTCTGTGGCCGCGCTGCTGGCCGTGTCCGCCATGTCCGCCCAGGCCAGGACCCCCGCCAGGCTCAAGTCGCCAGTATCGGGCGTGCTCTGCGACCGATATGTATGCGCCAATGACAAGGGATTATCCCGCGCGTTGACAGAGACCTATCTCGGTAAGAAGGCTGCTGCAAACGAGGTGTTCACGTCGAGCAATGTCGATCTGACTGAATTCACCTTTGCCAACGGCATTTTCTGCGATGTGAAGGAGCGACTGTGCCGTGAAGATCGCTATTATGGCGCGAACGGACAGCGCTCCGGGGCGGTATCTAAAAAGTACACAACGCTACTCTTTGGCGAATAATGGTGATGAAAAGAGACCGCAGTAAAAGGCTACGTTATAGAGATGTAAATTATATTTTGTAGTGCATATTATAAATGCTGATCGGGTTGTCAAAATTAAATTTCTTATTAAGGGTTATATTGCGGAATATTACTCTATTACTACGCTTTAGCTGAGCGTAACAGTGAAGCGGTCTGGTTACGTGAATTCCCATTCACTACCATGAGCGAATAAAGGAATGAAAAACCGCATAATGATTGTCGGCGGCGGCACGGGAGGAACCATTGTTGCCAACCTGCTGGCCAGGAAATTACGACGTGAAATTGCTGCCGGTCAGGTACAGCTGGTACTGATTTCCGAATCACCAGTGCACTACTACAAACCCGCCTTTATGTACGTCGCCTTTAACCTCTTCCATCACCATGAACTAGCCCGGCCTGAACGGCAATTACTGAGTCCGGAAATTCAATTTATTACCGACAGGATTGAATCTTTCGATTTTAAGCAGCGTCGACTGTACGGGGCCAGTAAGCGACATTACGACTGGGATCTGCTGGTTATTGCCACCGGCTGCACACCTTTTACACAAAAAATCCCTGGCCTTGCCGACGCGGGCGATCATTTTTATCAATATGCGGCGGCAAGACAGCTAGCGCATAAGCTCGCCACCCTTAAAAAGGGGCGAATATTTATTACCGTCTCTTTCCCGGAAACGCCGAATGTGCCCCACCAGTGCGGCATTGCCCCTGTTGAAACCACGCTGATGGTTGACGATTATTTGCGCCAGCGTGGGGTGCGTAATCAGGTTGAGATTGTTTATACCTATCCGACCGTCGCGCAGCTGCTGCGAAACTGCCTGTTCCTGCAACGTCCGGTGGGGGAGGCGCTGGGCGATATTTTTGCCGCCAAAGGAATACAGCATCAGCGTGGTTTTACCTTAAGCCATGTCGATCCTGACAGCAAAATTGCGTATTCCGCCGAGGGCGATTCACAGAATTTCGACATCCTGATGGCAACGCCGCCCATCCGGGCAGTCGACGCGGTGCGTGATACCGGGCTCAGTGAGGTTCAGAACGGTGAAGGCTGGCTGCCGACGGATCACCAGACGCTGGGCGTCTACGGTTTAGAAGGCGTATATGTGATCGGCGATACCGTCGATCTGCCGATCAGTAAAGCGGGAGGGTCGTGCCACAACCAGGCGCCCGTCATTGCTGACAACATTGTGGCGGAGCTCTACGGCAGACCGCCCGGAAGCGGTAACCATTATGATGGACGGGTTCAGGCCGTCGCGCAGATGGGACTCTGGGCCGGTATGCCGTTGGTATATGACTATCGCAATGACGTGACCCCCATGCCGGCGACAAAACTCGGCGGCATGCTGCGAAACGGTTTTAACCGTGGACTGTATTGGGGCGTCGTGAGGGGGATGTTCTGATGAGTGACCAGGAACAGTTACTAAAAAGCCTTGCCCCGCTTATGGCGGGCAATCGTCTGAATAATCTGGTTGATCTGCTTGCCGTCGTCGCAGACCTGCTGGAAATGGCCGATAACGCGATGGTCGAAAAACTGGCTGGCGTTTTTGACGATGTCGTGACCGTCGGCTGGGAAGGGGGAACCGCGCTACGCATGGCGTGGGGGGAGCAGGTTAACCGGGAAGGGGATATCTCACTTCGGCAGGTGTTTACTATGCTCAACGACCCTGATACCCGCCGCGGCATCATGCTTTTGCTGCGCGTATTACAGATTACGGGGCAGCGTCTAAATGCCCTCGCTTCGGTCAGCTATCCTGAGTGTCCTGAGATCGAAAACCGCTAAGATCGGGCGGATGTTCACCGGAAACGGCGATTATGCCGGGTAGCGGGTTTATGTTACCCGGCCTGTTGAGCGGTACCGTGGGCTATTTATCCCCGCCACCCAACCGATACGCCAGCGCCACCACCAGCGACTGCACCAGGCACAGCGTCGCCGACTGAGACCGGAACGCGTCTACCTGCGCCTCTTTCACCACAAAGCAGAGATCGCTGAACGTCGCCAGCGGGCTTATCTGGCTGTCCGTAATCACAATCTGTCGCGCGCCAACGCTGGCGGCGGTTTCGCTGACCATCACCGTCTCTTCCGCGTACGGCGAGAAGCTGATCGACACCACAATGTCGCGCGCCTTAATGCGGCTGATTTGCTCGCGCAGCATCCCGCCCATGCCGTCGAGCAGGATAGGGCGGCACTCCAGATGGCTCAGGGCATAGGTGAGGTAGGCCGCGACGCTAAAGGAGCGGCGCAGTCCGGCGATGTAGATGGTATCGGCGTCGGCCAGCAGCTGTACCGCGCGCTCCAGCATCTCCGGCTCGGCGCGGGCGGCCAGCTGCTGCAGCGCCTGCGCGTTTGAACGGGCAAACTCCTGCAGGATATCGAGCGGCGTTTCCGGCACGGCCTCGCTCTCCATCTCGCGGAACAGACGGGCGCGGTCGCTGTAGCTGGCGGTCTCCTCCACCAGGTTCATGCGAAACAGCTGTTTCATTTCGTTGAAGCCGGTGAAGTCAAAGGCGTTGGCAAAGCGGATCAGCGTCGAGGGCGGCACGTCGGCGCGCTCGGCAATGACGGCAACCGTATCGAAGGCCACGCTGTTGGTATTGTCCAGCACGTAGCGGGAGACCTGCTGCAGCCTCTTGCTCAGGCTATCGTAGCGATCGCGGATTTGCTGCTGCAGTTCGTTCAGGCTGGTTGCTGTCGTCATCTTTTCCCCCAATACAGTCATATGATTCTAAACGCAAAACCGCGTCTTTTAAATGTCGGCCATCCATCTGGCAGCAAAAATGAAACAGAAACTTCAGTCATTTCCTCGCCCGAAATCCCTTAATAGCGCACGCGGCGTCAGTGGTGCTGGTTGTTAACATAAAAATCCATCCTTGATCACAATAATCATCATTTATTTTATTTCAACTTAAAATGGAATATTTGTTTCATATATAGTGGTCAGTACACAGTGTTCAGGTCACAGTCACGTATCAACAGCGAGAGGTTAAGGATGGAGACGGTAGCGAATTTTATTCACGGCGAATGTGTCACCGGTTCAGGCCAGCGCGTTCAGGCGATCTTCAACCCGGCCACCGGCGAGCAGATCCGCCAGGTGGTGATGAGTACGGCACAGGAAACGGAGCAGGCGATTGCCGCCGCGCAGCAGGCGTTTCCGGCGTGGGCGCGTCATGCTCCGCTTAAGCGCGCGCGCGTGATGTTCCGCTTCAAAGCGCTGCTGGAAGAGAACATGGATCGCCTGGCCCGCCTCATCAGCGAAGAGCACGGCAAGGTCTTCTCCGACGCGGTGGGCGAACTGACCCGCGGCCTGGAAGTGGTGGAGTTTGCCTGCGGTATTCCGCATCTGCAAAAGGGCGAACACTCGGCGAACGTCGGGACCGGCGTCGACAGCCACTCGCTGATGCAGCCGCTCGGCGTCTGCGCCGGGATCACGCCGTTTAACTTCCCGGCGATGGTGCCGATGTGGATGTTCCCGATTGCGCTGGCGACCGGGAATACCTTCGTGCTGAAACCGTCGGAAAAAGACCCTTCTCTGGCGCTCGCGCTGGCGCAGCTGCTGAAAGAGGCCGGCCTGCCGGACGGCGTCTTCAACGTGGTGCAGGGCGATAAAGAGTCCGTTGACGTGCTCCTGACCGACCCGCGCGTGCAGGCGGTGAGCTTTGTCGGCTCCACGCCGATTGCGGAATACATTTACCAGACCGCGTCCGCCCACGGTAAGCGCTGCCAGGCGCTGGGCGGTGCGAAAAACCACTGCATTTTAATGCCGGATGCCGACATGGAGATGGCGACCAACGCCATCATGGGCGCGGCCTACGGCGCGGCGGGCGAGCGCTGCATGGCGCTCTCGGTGGTGCTGGCCGTGGGGGATAACACCGCCGATGACCTCTGCGCCCGGCTCGAAAAACAGATTGCCGCGCTGCGCGTCGGACCGGGGCTCGACCAGACGCCGGAAAACGAAATGGGGCCGCTCATCTCCTCCGCGCACCGCAGCAAGGTGCTGGGCTACATCGACAGCGGGGAAGCGCAGGGGGCGACGCTTCGCGTGGACGGCCGCGGGTTTAGCGTGAAGGGCCACGAGCAGGGCTATTTTGTCGGGCCGACGCTGTTCGATAACGTCACCCCGGAGATGACCATCTATAAAGAAGAAATTTTTGGTCCGGTGCTTTCTGTGGTGCGCGTAGCAGATTACGCCAGCGCGGTGGACCTGATTAACCGCCATGAATATGGTAATGGCTCGGCAATCTTCACCCGCGACGGCGGCTGCGCGCGTCGCTTCTGCGAAGAGGTGCAGGCGGGCATGGTGGGGGTCAACGTGCCAATCCCGGTGCCGATGGCATTCCACAGTTTCGGCGGCTGGAAGCGCTCCATCTTCGGGGCGCTCAACGTCCACGGCAACGACGGCGTGCGTTTCTATACCCGAATGAAAACCATCACCGCGCGCTGGCCGGAAATGCAGCAGGAGACAGGCGCTGCGTTCTCCATGCCGACGCTGGGCTGACAGGAGGCGTTATGCAAACCGAACGTATGACCATGGCCCAGGCGCTGGTCCGGTTCCTTAATCAACAGTACGTTAGCGTGGATGGCCACGAAACGCCCTTCGTGGAGGGCGTCGCCACCATCTTTGGGCACGGCAACGTGCTGGGTATCGGCCAGGCGCTGGAGCAGGATCCCGGCCATCTGCAGGTGATGCAGGGCTGTAACGAGCAGGGCATCGCCCATATGGCGACGGGATTTGCCAAACAGCACCGTCGTCAGCGCATCTTTGCCGTCACCTCCTCCGTCGGGCCGGGCGCCGCCAATATGATAACGGCGGCGGCAACCGCCACGGCGAACCGTATTCCGCTGCTGCTGCTGCCGGGCGATATCTATGCCAGCCGCCAGCCCGACCCGGTGCTGCAGCAGATTGAGCAGTATCACGACCTCAGCATCAGCACCAACGACTGCTTCCGTCCGGTCTCCCGCTACTGGGACCGCATTAACCGCCCCGAGCAGCTCATGAGCGCGATGCTCAGCGCGATGCGAACGCTTACTGACCCGGCAGATACCGGTGCGGTGACGATTTGCCTGCCGCAGGACGTGCAGGGGGAAGCGTGGGATTACCCGCTGAGCTTCTTCGCGCGTCGCGTGCACCACATCGAGCGTCGTCCGCCCGATCCGCAGCGTCTGGCGCAGGCGCGGGCGCTGATCGCCCGCAAGCGTCGTCCGCTGGTGGTGTGCGGCGGCGGCGTGCGCTATTCCGGCGCACATGAGGCGTTTCGCGACTTTGTCGAGACGCTGCAGCTGCCGTTTGCCGAAACCCAGGCCGGAAAGGGGGCGCTGGTAAGTGACCACCCACTTAACCTCGGTGGCGTAGGGGTGACGGGCGGAATGGCGGCCAACCAGCTCGCGCCGCAGGCTGATCTGGTGATTGGCATCGGCACGCGCCTGACCGACTTTACCACCGGCTCCAAGGCGCTCTTTTCCCATCCGGATGTCGAATTTCTGCTGCTGAACGTGGCCGAGTTTGACGCCCTGAAGCTGGACGCCACGGCGCTGATTGCCGACGCTCAAACCGGGCTAGAGGCATTGACCCACGCGCTTGGTGATTACCGCAGCGGCTGGGGAGAGGCGATCGCTGAGGCGAAATCCGCCTGGCGCGACGAGTGCCGTCGTCTGTGGGATCGCCAGTGGCGTCCGGACGACGCGCCCGAAGTGGCGGGGCACCTGGACGCGCAGCTGGCGGAGTACGGCGAGACGCTCAACACCCGCCTGACCCAGACGCGGGTGCTGGGGCTGATCAACCAGCATATTGAAGATAACGCCATCGTGGTGGGCGCGGCCGGTTCGCTGCCGGGCGATTTACAGCGCCTCTGGCAGGTCAAAACGCCGGACAGCTATCACCTGGAGTACGGCTACTCCTGCATGGGCTATGAGATTGCGGCAGCCCTCGGCGCGAAGCTTGCCCGACCCGGGCAGCCGGTATACGCCATGGTGGGGGATGGCTCCTACATGATGCTGCACTCCGAGCTGCAAACCGCCGTTCAGGAGGGCATTAAGGTCACCGTTCTGCTGTTTGATAACGCCAGCTTCGGCTGCATTAACAACCTGCAGATGGGGCACGGCATGGGCAGCTTTGGCACGGAAAACCGCCATCGCAATCCGGAAACCGGACGGCTTGACGGTCCGCTGGTGAAGGTCGACTTCGCGCAAAATGCGCAGAGCTACGGCTGTCGCGCGTGGCGGGTGCACGACGAGCAAACCCTGCTGGCGGCGCTGGAGGCGTCCCGCGCGCATCCTGGCCCCACGCTGCTGGACATCAAGGTACTGCCGAAGACGATGACCCACGACTACGCCTCCTGGTGGCGAACCGGTGATGCGCAGGTGGCGGAATCGTCTGCCGTGCGTGAAGCCGCGGAGCAAACGCAGGCGCAAGTGAAAAAAGCTCGTCAGTATTAAGTTTTTCCGTCGTAACGAAATTTTCATTTCATTTTCCCCTCACCCTAACCCTCTCCCCAAAGGGGAGAGGGGATGGTGTGGTGCACTCTTTTCTCCCTCGCCCCTTTGGGGAGAGGGCCGGGGTGAGGGGAGCTGCTGTATGTCCTCCCATGTTGTGAGATTGATAACAAAATTTATCTCATTCATCTCAAAAGTGTTAACCCGCACTCAAAAACATAATTTTCACTATTTATAAAAATGAAATAAATGTTTTATTTATAGGGTCGTTAGTTCACAGCATTCAACAACACCGGGAGCCGTTATGTTTAACATTGCTTTACTGGGCGCTGGCCGAATTGGCCAGGTACATGCAGCTAACATCGCCAGCCACGGCGCGACCACGCTCTGGTCCGTGGTTGACCCGAATCAGGAATTTGCCACCCGCCTCGCCACGCAGTATCAGGCCCGCCAGCAGAGCCTGGATGAAGCGATGACCGACCCTAACGTTCACGCCGTGCTGATCGCCTCCGCCACCGATACCCACGCGGACCTGATTGAAATGGCCGCCCGCCACGGCAAGGCCATCTTCTGTGAAAAGCCGGTCCACCTCGACCTTGCCCGCGTGCGCGACTGCCTGAAGGTGGTCAAAGAGTATGACGTGCCGCTGTTTATCGGCTTTAACCGCCGCTTTGACCCGCAGTTCCGCCGCGTGAAAACCGACGTGCAAGCCGGGCGCATCGGCAAGCCGGAATCGCTGCTGATCATCTCCCGCGACCCGTCTCCACCGCCTGCGGAGTACGTGCGCGTCTCCGGCGGCATGTTCCGCGATATGACCATTCACGATTTTGACATGGCCCGCTTCATCATGGGCGAAGAGCCGGTGTCGGTGTATGCCCAGGGCAGCAACCTGGTGGATCCGGCGATTGGCGAGGCAGGCGACATCGATACCGCGTTTATCGTCCTGAAATACGCTTCCGGCGCGATGGCGACCATCGTCAACAGCCGCCGCTCCTCGTATGGCTACGACCAGCGCCTGGAGTTGCATGGCTCCGAAGGGCTGCTGTGCGCGGGCAACATTCTGGAAAACCAGGTGCAGCACTACGGCAAACAGGGCTGCACCAGCGCGCTGCCGGAACACTTCTTCCTGCAGCGCTACAAATCCGCTTACGCCGCGGAATGGGAACACTTTGTCGCGGTCCTGCGCGGCGAAGCGGTGCCTGACTGCAGCGGCGATGATGGTGAACGTGCGCTGTACCTTGCGGATAAAGCGCTGGAGTCACTGCGCAGCCAGCGCGAGATCGTCCTCTAAACACCACAACCCTACACAGAGAGACATAATAATGAAAAAACTGATCGTAGCCGCCCTCATCGCCATGACGTCCGGGGCCGCCCTCGCCGAAAACGAGCAAATTGTTTTCAGTACGCCAAACCTGGCGATGCCGTTTGAAGTTCACATGCAGCGCACGGCGGTAAAAGCCGCAAAAGAGATGGGCGTGAAGCTTCAGGTGCTGGACGGGCAGGGCAGTTCACCGAAGCAGGTGGCTGACCTGGAAAACGCCATCACCCGCGGCGCGCAGGGCTTTATCGTCTCCCCGAACGACGTGAACGCGGTCTCCAGCGCGGTGGATGAAATTCAGGATGCGAAGCTGCCGGTGGTCACCCTTGACCGCTCCGTCGACAGCCAGAAGAAGGTGCCGCACTTTGGCGCCAACAACTACAAAGGCGGCCAGGCGATTGGCGACTTCGTCAAAACCAAATTCCCCGACGGGGCGGAGATCATTCTGCTCACCGGCCAGCCGGGCTCCTCCTCTAACATCGAACGCACTAAAGGGATCCGCGACAGCCTGAAGGCGGGCGGGGATAAGTACAAGATCGTCGCCGATCAGACCGGCAACTGGATGCGTTCTGAAGGGATGCGCATCGTGGAAAGCGTGCTGCCCTCGCTGCCGAAACGTCCTCAGGTGATCCTCTCAGCCAACGACGACATGGCGCTGGGGGCGATTGAAGCCCTGCAGAGCCAGGGCGTGAAGCCGGGCGAAATTCTGGTCACCGGCTTTGATGCGGTACCGGAAGCGCTGGCCCGCGTGCGCGACGGCTGGCTGGCGGTGACGGCGGATCAGCGTCCGGGCTTTGCGGTGCAGACGGCGATGAGCCAGCTGGTGGCCAACGTGCGCGAGAAAAAAGCCATTACCGGTGCCGACTACCCGCCGACGCTGATCACCAAAGAAAACCTGCAGCAGGCTGAGCGTATCGGTGAGGCCGGTAACTGATTTATCCGCAGCCGCCGCTGGCGCGGCGGCTCACTCTAAAGGAGGAGCAGACCGATGTCGCAACCCTTACTGAAAGTGACCGACCTGGCAAAAAGCTTTTCCGGTGTCTGGGCGTTAAGCAGCGCCCAGCTGACCGTCGGCGCGGGCGAGATCCACGCCCTGCTGGGGGAAAACGGGGCGGGTAAATCCACGCTGCTGAAGGCGCTCGCAGGGGCGCAGCCGCAAACCCGCGGGGATATCTGGTTCAACGGCGAAACGCTGCCGGTGGACGACTCCCCGGTGGAACGGCAGAACAAGGGCATTATCACCATCTATCAGGAATTCAACCTGCTGCCCAACATGACCGTCGCGGAAAACATGTTTCTCGGACGCGAGCCGCGTAAACGTAACCTGATCGTCGACGAAAAGGCGGTCAATCAGGAGGCGCAGGTCATTCTCGACTATCTGCAGCTGAACGTTGCGCCGACCACCCCGGTCGCCCGCCTGAGCGTTGCCCAGCAGCAGATGGTGGAGATCGCCCGGGCGCTGACCCTCAACGCCCGCTTAATCATTATGGACGAACCCTCCGCCGCGCTGAGCGACAGCGAGGTGGAAAGCCTGCACCGCGTGGTGCGCGAGCTTAAAAACCGTGGTGTGAGCATTATCTATGTCACCCACCGCCTGCACGAAGTTTTCCAGCTCTGCGATCGCTTCACCGTTTTCCAGGACGGCCGTTTCACCGGCACCGGCGCGGTGGCGGAGACCAACGTCGAACAGCTGATCCGCCTGATGGTCGGGCGCGACGTGGCCTTTAATCGCCGTCCCGCCAGCGAAACCCATCATGAGGACAAACCCGTCCGCCTGGCGGTGAAGGGGCTGAGCCGCGAAAAACCGCCGCTGGATCCGCACGGCATCGCCCTGCACGACATCAGCTTCCACGTTCACGCCGGGGAGGTCTTAGGCATTGCCGGACTGGTGGGCGCCGGGCGCACCGAAGTGGCCCGCTGCCTGTTTGGCGCAGATGCCTTTACCTCGGGCAGCTTTGAACTGGACGGCGTACCGTACCAGCCGCGCGACCCGCTCTATGCCCTCGACCAGGGCGTGGCGCTGGTACCGGAAGACCGCAAAAAAGAGGGTGCGGTGCTGGGACTGTCGATTCGCGACAACCTGTCGCTCTCTTGCCTCTCCTCGCTGCTGCAGTGGCGCTGGTTCGTGAACACCCGCAAAGAGGACGATCTGATCGAGTCCTACCGCAAGGCGCTGCAGATCAAAATGGTCAACAGCGCGCAGGAGGTGCGCAAGCTCTCCGGCGGTAACCAGCAAAAGGTGATCCTCGCGCGCTGCATGGCGCTCAACCCGCGGGTGCTGATCGTCGATGAGCCGACGCGCGGCATCGACGTGGGGACCAAATCGGAAGTGCACCAGGTGCTGTTTGACATGGCGAAAAAGGGCGTGGCGGTGATCGTGATCTCCTCCGATCTGCCTGAAGTGATGGCGGTGTCAGACCGGATCATCACCCTCAGCGAAGGCCGGGTGACCGGCGAGATCCACGGTGACGACGCTAACGAAGAACGGCTGATGACGATGATGGCCATCAACCACAACGCCCTGAACGCGGCATAACGGAGTTACTCATGACGCAGATGATTTCTAAAACGCAGGCCCCGGTCAAACGCGCCGGACGCATCGATCCCATCGCCTTCTTCGAGCGCTTCGGGGTGCTGATTTTCATGATCCTGCTGCTGATCTTCTTCCAGTCGCAGAACAGTAATTTTTTCTCTGAACGCAATATTTTCAACATCCTGACCGAAGTCTCCATCTACGGGATCATGGCCGTGGGGATGACCTTCGTCATCCTGACTGCCGGGATTGACCTCTCCGTGGGCTCCATTCTGGCGGTCTGCGCCATGACCGCGGCGTACGTGATTAAGGGCGACAACTTCACCACCGTCGACCCGAACGCCTGGGGCGGCATGAGCTGGCTGATTGGGCTGGGGATTTGCCTGGCGATGGGCACGGCGATTGGCTTCCTGCACGGTCTGGGCGTGACCCGCCTGCGTCTGCCGCCGTTTATCGTGACCCTCGGTGGGATGACCATCTGGCGCGGCCTGACGCTGGTGATCAACGACGGCGCGCCGATTGCCGGTTTCGATCAGGGCTACCGCTGGTGGGGGCGTGGGGAGCTGCTCGGCATCTCCATTCCGATCTGGATCTTCGCCATCGTCGCTCTCGGCGGCTATCTGGCGCTGCATAAAACCCGCTGGGGCCGCTTCGTCTACGCCATCGGCGGTAATCCGGAGGCGGCGCGCCTGGCGGGGGTGAACGTCAAGCGCGTGCTGGTCAGCGTCTACGTGCTGATCGGCTGCCTGGCGGGGCTGGCGGGCTTCATTCTGAGCGCGCGTCTGGGGAGCGCCGAGGCGGTGGCCGGGATCTCCTTTGAGCTGCGCGTCATCGCCTCGGTGGTGATTGGCGGCACCTCGCTGATGGGCGGCTACGGGCGCATCGGCGGAACCATTATTGGCTCCATCATCATGGGGATTCTGATTAACGGCCTGGTGCTGATGAACGTCTCGGCCTACTACCAGCAGATTATCACCGGATTAATTATCGTTCTGGCGGTGGCGTTTGATACCTACGCCAAGAGCCGTCGCGGCGCACTGTGAGGATCACGATGAAAGAGGTTCGTATTGGATTGATTGGCACCGGATATATCGGCAAGGCGCACGCTATCGCCTATGCCCAGGCCCCGACGGTGTTCAACCTGCGCGGCAGGCTGGTGCGCGAGATGGTGGCCGAAGTCACGCCGGAGCTGGCGGCAGCGCGCGCGCAGGCGTTTGGCTTCAACCGCTCCACTGGCGACTGGCGGGCACTGGTGGCCGACCCGGCGATCGACGTGGTGGATATTTGCTCACCCAACCATCTGCATAAAGAGATGGCGCTGGAGGCGATCCGCCACGGCAAGCACGTCTACTCGGAGAAGCCGCTGGCGCTGAACGCCCACGACGCGCGCGAGATGGTCGACGCCGCGAAGCGGGCCGGGGTGAAAACGCTGGTGGGGTTCAACTACATGAAAAACCCGACGGCGCAGCTGGCGAAGGAGATTATTGCCCGCGGCGAGATTGGCGAGGTGATCCACTTCTACGGTACCCACAACGAAGACTATATGGCCGACCCGCGCTCGCCCATTCACTGGCACTGCTTTAAAGAGACCGCCGGGCTGGGCGCGCTGGGCGACCTCGCGGCGCATATCGTCAATATGGCCCAGTACCTGGTTGGGGAGATTGAGCAGGTTTGCGGCGACCTGAAGATCGTGGTCCCGGAACGCCCGGCGAAGACCGGCTCGTCGGACATGGTTGCCGTCGAAAACGAGGATCAGGCCCACGCGATGGTGCGCTTCGCGGGCGGGGCGCAGGGCGTGATTGAAACCTCCCGCGTCGCCTGCGGCCGCAAGATGGGGCTGTCGTACGTCATTACCGGGACGAAAGGCGCCATCAGCTTCACCCAGGAGCGCATGGCGGAGCTGAAGCTCTATCTGCATGACGATCCGGTTAACCGTCAGGGATTCCGCACCTTACTCGTCGGCCCTGCACACCCCGACTACGCCGCGTTCTGCATGGGCGCAGGTCACGGGATTGGCTTTAACGATCAAAAAACGGTGGAGGTGCGCGACCTGGTGGACGGGATTGCCGCCGACGCGCCGATGTGGCCGGACTTCGAAGAGGGCTGGAAGGTGTCGCGCGTGCTGGACGCGATCGCGCTCTCGCACCGGGAAGGCCGCTGGCTGAACGTGAACGACATTGTCTGATGAGGTATCAACGTGGAAAAGCAGTTTGATGTGATATGCATGGGCCGCGTGGCGGTAGACCTCTACAGTCAGCAGATTGGTGCCCGTCTGGAGGATGTGTCGAGCTTTGCCAAATACCTCGGCGGCTCGTCCGGCAACGTGGCGTACGGCACCGCACGCCAGGGCCTGCGCTCGTCGATGCTGGCGCGCGTCGGCGATGAACATATGGGCCGCTTCCTGCGGGAAGAGCTTAACCAGGTGGGCTGCGATACCAGCCATCTGATTACTGATAAAGACCGCCTCACGGCGCTGGTGCTACTCGGCATTAAAGACCGGGACACCTTTCCTCTGATTTTTTATCGCGATAACTGCGCGGATATGGCCATTACGGCCAGCGATGTGGACGAAAGCTACATTGCCTCCGCACGTTGTCTTGCCATCACCGGGACTCACCTTTCTCATCCTCAGACCCGCGAGGCGGTGCTGACGGCGCTGGGCTATGCCCGCCGTCACGGCGTGCGCACGGTGCTGGACATCGACTACCGTCCGGTACTGTGGGGGCTGACCTCCTTAGGCGACGGTGAAACGCGCTTTATCGCCGCCGATAAGGTCACCCGCGAGCTGCAGGAGGTGCTGCACCTCTTCGACGTCATTGTCGGCACCGAGGAGGAGTTTCACATCGCGGGCGGCAGCACGGAGACCCTGCAGGCGCTGGGGCAGGTGCGTGCCGTGAGTGACGCAACGCTGGTCTGCAAGCGCGGCGCCCTCGGCTGCTCGGTCTATACCGACGCCATTCCGCCCCGGCTGGACGACGGCCTGACGGTGACCGGCGTGCGCGTGGAGGTGCTAAACGTCCTCGGCGCGGGGGACGCGTTTATGTCCGGCCTGCTGCGCGGCTACCTGAACGACGAGGGCTGGGAGCAGGCGTGTCGTTATGCCAACGCCTGCGGCGCGCTGGTGGTCTCGCGCCACGGCTGCGCCACGGCTGCGCCCCGGCGATGCCGAGCAAAATCGAGCTGGATGACTATCTCTCCCGCGCTGCGGATGTGCCGCGCCCGGATCTCGACCCGCGTCTGAACCACCTCCACCGGGTGACCACCCGCCGCCGCGAGTGGCCGGAGCTGTGCGTAATGGCCTTCGACCACCGCAGCCAGCTTGAGGATATGGCGCTGCAGTGCGGCGCGTCGATCGGGCGCATTCCGGCGCTGAAGCAGCTGATCCTGCAGGCCAGCCGCGAGGCGGCGAGCCGTGCCGAGCTGGAGGGCAAAGCCGGCCTGCTGTGCGACGGCACCTTTGGTCAGGACGCGCTGAACGCCATCACCGGCGAGGGGTGGTGGATTGGTCGCCCCATTGAGCTGCCGGGCTCGCGTCCGCTGGAGATGGAGCATGGCAACATCGGCACCCAGCTCATCAGCTGGCCACAGGAGCACGTGGTGAAGTGCTTGGTCTTTTTCCATCCGGAAGACGCTCACGGCCTGCGCCTGGAGCAGGAGCAGAAAATTGCCGAGGTGTATCACGCCTGCTGTCAGTCCGGGCACGAGCTGCTGCTGGAGGTGATCCTGCCTGCCAGCATGCCGCGTAGCGACGAGCTCTACCTGCGCGCCATTTCCCGCTTCTACAACCTCGGCATTTACCCCGACTGGTGGAAGCTGCCGCCGCTCTCAGCGGAGGGCTGGACGGCGCTGAGCGAGATTATCGAACGCCGGGACCCGCACTGCCGCGGGGTGGTGATCCTCGGCCTGGACGCTCCGGCGGAACAGCTGCGCGCCGACTTCAGGGCCGCAGCGGGGCAGACGGTAGTAAAAGGCTTCGCCGTAGGGCGCACGCTGTTTGGCGATGCCTCCCGCGCGTGGCTGAAGCACGATATTGACGATGCGCAGCTGGTGGCGCGCATCCGGGACAACTACCTGCAGCTTATCGCCTGGTGGCGCGAGCGCGGACACGCATAATGGAGACGACAATGAGTGTACAACTGGGCATTAACCCGCTGACGTGGACAAACGACGATCTGCCTTCACTCGGCGCGGAGACGTCGCTGGAGACCTGCCTGAGCGAAGGTAAAGAGGCCGGTTTCGCCGGTTTCGAGCTGGGCAATAAGTTTCCGCGCGAAGCGCGCCTGCTCGGCCCCATCCTTCAGCGCCACGACCTGCAACTGGTCTCCGGCTGGTATTCCGGCCGCCTGCTGGAGCGCAGCGTGGAGGAGGAGATCGCCGCCGTGCAGTCCCACCTGACGCTCCTGCGCGAGCTGGGGGCGAAGGTGCTGGTCTTTGCGGAAGTGAGCGGCTGCATTCACGGCGAGCAGCAGACCCCGGTGCACCTGCGCCCGCGCTTCCCGCAGTCGCGCTGGAAGGAGTACGGCGAGAAGCTTACCGAATTTGCCCGCTACACCCAGCAGCAGGGCGTGCAGATTGCCTACCATCACCATATGGGCACGGTGATTGAGTCCGCCGACGACGTGGACAACCTGATGACCCACACCGGCGACGCGGTGGGGCTACTGCTCGATACCGGTCATCTGACCTTTGCCGGGGCCGATCCGCTGGCGGTGGCGCAGCGCTGGGCGTCGCGTATCAACCACGTTCACTGCAAAGACGTGCGTGCCGACGTGCTGGCGGATGTGAAAAACCGTAAAACCAGCTTCCTTGATGCGGTACTGAGCGGCGTCTTTACGGTGCCGGGCGACGGCTGCGTGGATTATCCGCCGATTATGCATCTGCTGAAGGCGCAGGACTATCACGGCTGGCTGGTGGTGGAGGCGGAGCAGGATCCGGCCATTGCCCATCCGCTGACCTACGCCCGTCTGGGGTATAACAATCTGAGCCGTCTGGCGCGCGACGCCGGACTGATTTGAGGAGGTGACATGTCACGTCTGTTATCACGCTGGCAACAGCCGAACGCGGAGGGGCGCACCCAGTCCGTCACGCCGGAAAGCGCAGGGTGGGGGTACGTCGGCTTTGAGGCGTATGAGCTACAGGAGGGGCAGACGCTGACGCTGCCCGCCGTCCGCGAAGAGCGCTGCCTGGTGCTGGTGGCAGGACGCGCCTCCATCAGCACGCCTTCCGCGCAGTTTAACGACATCGGCGAGCGGATGAGCCCGTTTGAGCGCATCAAGCCGTGGGCGGTGTACGTCACTCCGCAGGAGACGGTGCAGGTGAAGGCGCTGACGACGCTGGAGCTGGCGGTCTGCGCTGCGCCGGGCAAGGGCACCTGTCCGACGCGGCTGATTGCGCCGCAGGATATCGACGGTGAAGCGCGCGGCAAGGGCCACAACCAGCGCTACGTGCATAACATTCTGCCGGAAGACAAGCCCGCCGACAGCCTGCTGGTGGTGGAGGTCTGGACCAACGAGGGCTGCACCAGCTCGTACCCGAGCCACAAGCACGACACGGATAACCCGCCCCAGGAGACGTATCTGGAGGAGACCTACTACCATCGCCTCAACCCGGAGCAGGGGTTCTGCATGCAGCGGGTTTACACCGACGACAGAGCGCTGGATGAGTGTATGGCGGTCTACAACCGTGACGTGGTCATGGTGCCGAAGGGCTACCACCCGGTGGCGACAATGGCCGGGTATGACAGCTATTATCTCAACGTGATGGCCGGGCCGGTGCGTAAGTGGATCTTCACCTGGGAGGAGGACCACGCGTGGATTAATCGGGATTATCCCGCGGATGGCGGGCGCTGAGGCTGTTTTTTGCCGGGTGGCGCTGCGCTTACCCGGCCTACAATTCGCAAAAAATTACTTTGCTTCAATCGCCTGCTCAATCGTCCGGGCAACGATCTGCGGCTGGCTCACCATCGACACGTGGCTCGCCGCCACCTCGGTGGTTTTCGCGTGGATCGTCTTCGCCATCGCACGTTCAAGATCGGGGTTGATCATTCGGTCATTTTTGCTGACCACAAACCAGCTCGGTTTGTCATGCCACGCCGCGTGGGCGACCTTTTCACCAAACGCCTCGGCCTTAATTGGCCCCTGCGTGGCTGCAATGGTCTGTTGTTCACCCGGTTTCACATCCGGCGCGAAATCCTTCCTGACGGCGTCCGTTGGCAGATATAAATAGCCGTCCGCCGTTTTGGCAATGCCCGCGCTGCCCGGCGGTGCAGGGTAGCTTCCTGCCAGGTCCGCCGTCGACTGGCCAGAGTCCGGCGCGAAAGCCGCCACATACACCAGCGATTTTACCCGCGCATCGTTACCCGCCTCGCTAATGACGGTGCCGCCCCAGGAGTGACCCACCAGCACTACGTCACCCTGCGCGCGGGCGATGGCCCGCTTTGTGGCGGCAACGTCATCTTTTAGCGACGTGAGCGGCAGCTGGACGGCAATGACCTCTGCGTGCTGTTTCTGCAACAGGGTAATGACCTTATTCCAGCTGCTGCCGTCGGCAAACGCGCCGTGGACCAGCACGACGCTGGTTTTACTCTGCGCAAAGGCGCTGGCGGAAAGCGCCAGCAGGCCTGCCGTGACTACAGACAGTGCTTTCATCTTCAGACTCCTTAAAAATGGTGGACCGCCGCGTGGGGCGGGACGGTGAATTCAACGGTTTTGTGGTCGAGCGGCTTGTGCGTCGGGTCGGCCAGAATTATTGTCACCTTGTGTTTACCGGCGGGCAGCCCCACCAGGATCACCGGCTCTCCGCTGGTGTCAGCCCAGTGCCACGGCGCGTCATCCACCACCACGTGAATGTGCCCGATGCGCGGGGTGACCTTGAGCGCGTCGGGCCCGAATACCGGCTCGATGCGAAGGTTTTCGGCGCGGTACTGGATAAACACCGCGCCTTTGCTCAGCGGCCCGGCAAGCGGCGGATCGACGATCAGTTTTGCAGGCGGCTGCGGCTGCGCCAGCGGGGCAACGGCGGCGGGGCCGTTAACGTCCGCGGCGCTCAGATTGTCCAGAGGTGTGGCCTGGGCACCTGCGACGGATGTCAGGACAAGCAGGGGGAAAAGTACGTAGCGACGAATCATTGCTCTCTCTCCTCATCAGTTCTCAATGGCGACAGGGAAAGAAAACCATTTTTATGTATCGGAGATATTTGCCGGAGGGGGCGTTTTGTACCCGTTTGTCACCGTGGCCCGCGGGATACAGTGCGATACAGTTTGCCTCCCGGGACGGCGCACAATGGCTATCGCCAGCCCGGCAATCAGCAGCGTCAGGCCCGTCGATACCCCCATTGCACCCGCGATCCCCAGCGTTTTATTTAGCCACGCATAGGCATACGGTGAGGCTGCGGCCATCAGCTGGCCGGGGATAAGCAGTATGCCCGTGCGGCGGGCATAGCTTTCCGCGCTAAACAGCTCCAGCGGCAGGGTGGCTTTAACAAGGGTAACCAGCCCATTGATGGCCCCATAGCCCAGCACAAAACCGGCCGCACACCAGACAAACAGGGCACTGCTCAACCCAACAATAAAACAGAGCGGCATGGCGAGAGCGGTAAAAAGCGTTAACGTGAAGGGCGTTAAGCGAGCCCCCGCCAGCACCTCCAGCGAGCGCGCGCCCGTCTGGCCGATTCCCCACAGCATGCCGATAGCGACCGGCAGACCGTAGTGGGCAATATACTCCGGCAGATGGGTGGAGGTGCCGTTAGAGACAAAGGTGATGAGGGCAATGAAGGCGGCATAAAGCCAGCCGTTTCGGCGCTCGTTGTTCAGCGGCGGTGCGGCGATTTCCGTCGTCACCGTCAGCCGCTGCCGGGGAAGCGTGCGGATCAGCAGCGCGCTCAGCAGGCCAAGCAGGGCATAAATGCGTAATGCGTCCTGCCAGCGCATCACGTGAAGCAGCGCATCGCCCAGCGGCCAGAAGACGACGGAGGCCAGCCCGCCCGCCAGCGTGACGCGAGAGATTGTTCTTCGCGCCTGCTGTCCGTAGAGGTTGACCAGCGCGGCGAAGAGCGCATCGTACAGCGACAGGCGCATTCCCACGCCAGTGATCAGCCAGGCGCCGTACCAGCCATAAAGCGTCCGGGTATACGCCATACAGGCACAGCTTGCGGCGATCAGCAGCGTTCCGCCCATCACCACCTTCTGACCGCCAAAGCGTGCCAGCAGGCGGGCAACAAAAGGGGATACGGCCGCCATCACCAGCATCGCCAGCGTCAGGCCGAGGTAAATCTGCGGTGATGACCATCCCCGGTCGGCTGAAATGGCCAGCGCAAAGGTGCCGGGCATATAAAACGAGATCCCCCAGTTGATGAGCTGATTACACCCGGCCGTGAGGGCGAGGCGGTGTGGCAGGGCAGGTGTTTCCATGAGTGTTCATTCCGCTATGCAGTTGTCCTGAGCATAACGGGCGCGGTATTGTGCTGGCAGGGCCGCAACCTTATGCGCGGTATAAGAGAAACTTTGAATGACGACGCTTAATCTGGGCTATCTCGCCACCTTCCGTCTGGTGATCCAGCGCGGCAGTTTTTCAGCGGCAGCGGACGTGCTGGGCCTCTCCCAGCCCGCCGTCAGCCTGCAAATACGCCAGCTGGAGCAGTTTCTGCAAACGCGGCTGGTGGAGCGTACCGGGCGAGGAATTAAGACGACGGCTGCCGGAGAAACCTTGCTGGCGCACGGGGAGCGTATTCAGCAGGTGGTGGATGACGCCATCCGGGCCGTGAATGCGTTTAGCCACGACGTAAGCGGCACCATTACGCTTGGCACGGGGGCAACGGCCTGCATCCATCTTCTGCCGCCGCTGCTGGAGCAGCTACGCCACGACTATCCGCTCCTGAGCGTGGGGGTCACGACGGGCAACACCCTCGACATCGTCAGAGCTATCGAAGAGAACCGTCTCGATATGGGGCTGGTCACGCTGCCGGTGAATGGCAGAGCGCTGGACGTGATGCCGGTGATGGACGAAGAGTTTGTCTTTATTGCCTCAAGGGAACAGCAGGCTGCATTCAGGGACTTCACCCCAGCCGCGCTGCACGTTCATCCGCTGATTGCCTTTGAATCAGGCAGTGGGACCCGGGCGCTGATCGACGGCTGGTTTGCCGCCCAGGATTTAGCGATCGCGCCGGTGATGCAGCTTGGCAGCATCGAGGCGATCAAACGGATGGTTCGCGCAGGGCTGGGCTATAGCATCGTGCCGCGCATGGCGGTGGAACAGGAGGTCGATCGCGAAGGGCTATGGGTGATGTCGCTGATGCCCATGCTGCAGCGGCAGCTGGCGGTAGTCATGCGGCAGGATAAAATCCTCAGCAAAGGGATCGCGGCCCTTATTCGGCTCGTGCAACAGCCTTCGGCGGTTTAGCGGTCAGCGGTGTCGACGGTCAGGCTGGATTGCTGCGACTGGGTTTTATCCTGATGGTGGTACCAGGCGCCAATCGAAGAGTAAACGAAGCGGCCAAAGAAAAACAGGAAGCTGATGAGCAGTATGATGCGGGTCATTCGGGTGTTAAATCGATGTCGTTTGCGCATACGCGTGACCTGACTCACTCTGTTTTTCCTGGATAAGCCCTTCCGGGCGATAAGGATATTAAGGCACAGCGGGAAGATGGGGTCAATTCTGTGATGTGTAAATAACCGTCAATGTTTACATTAATTAATGTTATTGAAATTAATCAACGCATTTACCATATTGATAACATGAAGAAAAAGATGGCGAAAAAACGCCACAAAATGTTATTTGCGTAAAGTAGTTTGATTTATGTCAACGGATTCCCGGCCCTGATATTTAAAATCCTTCCTCCACACTGTTCGCCCGACATGCTGCCGGGCGGCGCGTACGTCAGGTTGGATGCCTGTCTTTATTTCCCTCTGGAGCGATAGGGGTTTAACCGGGCATCTATGACTATTCTCGCTTTCCTGAAAAACAATGCAAACCGCTGGTGGGCATTGCCGCTTATTTTACCTGTGGTTTTACTTCCCGCGCTGAGCGTCGCGAATACGTTTACGCAGCTGGGCGACGGCATTGTGGCACTCTATTATTTACCGCTCTCATTTTTGCTTTCGCTGATGATGTTCTTTGGCCTGGAAGCGCTGCCCGGGATCGTATTATCCCTGTTTATCCGCTATTACCCGTCGGTCGGGATGTTTGAAACGGTTGCCGGTGTGCTCCATTTTATCGTCCCTTTAGTGCTCAGCTGGGGCGGCTACCGGGTGTTTGCGCCCAGACGCAATATGACGGCATACGGCGACATCCGCTTGATGGCGCAGCGCATCTTCTGGCAGGCCTTCTGCCCCGCGACGCTGTTTCTGGTGCTGTTTCAGTTTGCCGTGTATCTGGGCGTGTATGAGAGCCGCCAGAGCCTTGCGGGATTAAACCCTCTTAACATTCGTACGCTCATCAACTACCAGGCGCTGCTGGTCAGCGGGCTGACGGGCGTGCCGCTGAGCTATCTGCTGATCCGCCTGATTCGTCATCCGCGCTATATCAAAAGTCTTCTCTCGCAGATCCGTGCCCAGATAGACAAAAAGGTGACGGTCGCTGAGTTTGTGCTGTGGGCGATTGCGCTAGGCGGACTGCTTACGCTACTGCTGCTCCCGATGAATGAAAACAGCTCCATATTCACCACAAACTATACCCTGTCGCTGCTGATGCCGGTGATGCTCTGGGGCGCGATGCGTTTCGGCTATAAGCTGATATCGCTGATCTGGACGCCGGTGCTGCTGGTGTCAATTCACTACTATTATCACTATATCCCGCTGAACCAGGGGTATGACATTCAGCTGGCGATCACCTCGTCCAGTTACTTGGTCTTCTCGTTTGTGGTGATTTATATGTCGATGCTGGCGACTCGCCAGCGCGCCGTGAATAAACGCTCCCGCAGGCTGGCGCTGCTCGACCCGGTCGTCCATATGCCTAACCTGCGGGCGCTGTCGCGCGATCTGGCGAAGAATCCGTGGTCGGCGCTCTGCCTGCTGCGCATTCCGGAGCTGGAAATTCTGGGCCGAAATTACGGCGTGCTGTTGCGTATTTTGTACAAACAGCAGCTGGCGCAGTGGGTAAACGGTACCCTCCAGCCCAACGAGCAGGTGTATCACCTCACCGGGTATGACATGGCGGTGCGGCTCAACGCGGAATCGCACCAGCAGCGAATTGAAACCCTGGACGAGCATATCAAGCAGTTCCGCTTTGTCTGGGACGGCATGCCGCTGCAGCCGCAGGTGGGTGTAAGCTACTGCTATGTCCGGTCCCCGGTTAACCATCTTTATCTGGTGCTGGGTGAGCTGGGGGTGGTGGCCGATCTGTCACTCTCCTCAAACCATCCGGAAAATCTTCAGCAGCGTGGTGCCGTCCATTTGCAGCGCAGCCTGAAGGATAAAGTCGCGATGATGAGCCGACTGCAAAAGGCGCTCGATAACGACGAATTCACCCTGCTGGTTCAACCCGTTCGCGGCCTGCGTGGCGATCGCTATCACGAAGTCCTGCTGCGGATGCCGGATACAAACGGGCTATTGATCTCTCCCGACCAGTTCCTGCCTGTCGCGCAGGAGTTTGGTTTGTCCTCCCGGGTGGACCTGTGGGTGCTTGAGCATACGCTGCGCTTCCTGGCCGCGCATCGCGAGAGCCTGCCCGGCCAGCGTTTTGCCATTAATCTGGCCCCCTCAACCGTATGCCGGGTGCCGTTCCCGCTTGAGGTGAGTCGCCTGCTGGCGAAATACGCCATTGAGCCGTGGCAGCTGATTTTTGAGGTGACGGAGTGCAGCACCTTCGGCAGCGGGGAGCAGGCGCTACACATCCTCCAGCAGTTGCAGAAAATGGGGGTACGCATTGCGATTGATGATTTCGGGACCGGCTATGCAAGCTATGCGCGGCTGAAAAGCGTGGATGCCGACATTCTCAAGATCGACGGCAGCTTTATCCGCAATATCGTCAACAACAGCCTGGATTATCAGATCGTGGCGTCTATCTGCCATCTGGCGCGCATGAAGAAGATGCTGGTGGTGGCAGAGTATGTCGAGACCGAGGAGATACGTAGCGCGGTTCACGCGCTAGGCATCGATTATGTGCAGGGCTATCTGATTGGCAGGCCAGCGCCGCTGGAATCACTGCTGGAAACAGAGGCGTCCTGCGCGGACGCCTGAACCGTTACGCGGCGACGTCAGCGCTCTCTTCTTCAATTTTGAGCAGCCAGCCGGTGACCGCTTCCCAGTACTGTTGCTCTTTTTCCAGGTCCAGCAGGACCAGCGCATTCTGGCTGAACCAGTCGTGCGGGAAGCTCAGCGTCCAGTGATGGTCGTCGGTTTTAAGCTTCAGCGTGGGCGGCGTGGTGGTCGCCTGACGCTGGTTATTGAGCAGCACGCCAAGACGCAGCAGCTGAATGAGCGGCAGGAACTGCTTTTTCTTGAACAGCGTGAAGCGCGGCAGGTCGTCGAGCTTGATGGCTTTGCGGTGATACCGCACCAGGGTCGCCATCATGGTTTGCTGCTCCTGGTTGAAGCCAGGCAGATCGCTGTTTTGCAGAATATAGGCCGAATGGCGGTGCATCCCGCTATGGTTGATGTTCAGCCCCACCTCATGGAGCATCGCGGCCCATTTTAACAGCGCGGCAAGCTGCGGGTGCGCGAGCTTCGGATTCTGCTCTTCCCACTGCTCGTACATCTGCACCGTGGTGTCCAGCACGCGCTTCGCCTGCTCGCGGTCGATGTTGTACTGGTTAGCCAGGCTTTGCGCGGTGCGGCTGCGAATATCCTGATGGCGGAAACGGCCTTCCATTTCGTACAGCACGCCTTCGCGCAGCGCGCCGTCGGAAAGGCGCAACTCTTTAATGGCGAGAGCGTCAAACACGCCGCAAAGGATGGCCAGCCCCGGCACGAAGACCGCCTTACGCTCGTCGGAAAGACCTGGCAGGCTTAAGGCGTCAAAACTTTTATGCTTCAGCACTTCGTCGGTCAGCAGCGTCAGGCGTTCGGGCGTGATGAACCCGTCTTTTTCACCCATTGCCAGCAGCACCTCATGCGCCGCTTTGATGGTGCCTGACGCGCCCAGCGCCACGTTCCAGCCCTGAATCCGGTACTGCCAGGCCAGGTTTTCCAGTTTCTGGACAGCTGCCATACGCGCACGCTGGAAGTTCTCGCGGGTGATGGTGCCGCCCGGGAAATACATCTGCGCGAAGCTGACGCAGCCCATACGGCGGCTTTCCACCAGGCGAGGCTCAAAGTCTTCACCGATCACCAGCTCCGTAGAACCGCCGCCGATGTCGATTACCAGCTTGCGCCCTTTTTCCGGCTGGGTGTGTTCGACGCCCATGAAAATCAGACGCGCTTCCTCGTTACCGGAGATGATCTCAATCGGGTAGGGGATCACCTTTTCGGCCCGCTTGAGAAACTCTGGCGCGTTCAGCGCCTGGCGCAGGGTGTGGGTGCCCACGATGCAGACGCTGGAGGGCGAGAAGCCCTGCAGGCGTTCAGCAAACAGCGACAGGCAGTTTAACCCACGCTCCATTGCCTCTTCGCTGAGCATGCTGCGTTCATCAAGGCCATCCGCCAGGTGCACGCGCTGCTTCAGACGACCGATGATCTGCAGCGCGCCATCCACCTCACGGGCGATGACCATATGGAAACTGTTAGAGCCTAGATCGACCGCGGCGAATTCCTGCGGGCGTGGGGTCTTATCATTTATCGGCATAGGTTAATCGGGTTGCTCGAGTGATTTGATATAGTCATAAATCGCCAGTTGCGACCGCACTTTGCGGCGGTTGCCGCGCGGTACATAGCGGTTACTGAGTTCTTTGTCGATATAGCGTGCTTTCACGGTATCGCTGAACAGAATCTCGATGATGTCGAGGATCTGCTGCTTCAGGCGCGGATCCAGCAGCGGTGCCGCGACTTCAATTCGGTAGTCAATATTGCGCGTCATCCAGTCTGCCGAAGAGAGATAGACCTGTTTATCACCCGCATTATCGAAAATATAGACCCGATCGTGTTCCAGGTAGCGGTCAACAATGCTGATCACGCGAATATTGTCGCTGATGCCTTCCAGTTCCGGGATCAGCGAGCACATGCCGCGGATCAGCAGGTTAACCGGCACGCCGGAGCTGGACGCGGCGTACAGCCTGTCTACCAGCCCTTTGTCCACCAGGTTGTTGAGCTTCAGGGTGATGCCGGACGACAGCCCTTTCTGGGCATTGGCGATCTCTTTATCGATCATATCGTACAGCAGACGGCGCGAGTTCTGCGGCGAGACCAGCAGATAGTCGAAGCTTACCGGACGGTACGGGTTCTCAATAAAGTTAAAGACCCGGCGCACCTCGTTGGTGATGCGGGCATCGGCGGTCAGCAGCGAGTAGTCGGTATAGATTCGCGCCGTTTTCTCGTTAAAGTTCCCGGTACCGATGTGGGCATATCGCACCACGTCGTCGCCCTCTTTACGGGAGATCAGGAACAGCTTGGCGTGAATTTTCAGACCCGGCGCGGAGAAGATGACGTGTACACCGGCTTCCGTCAGACGACGCGCCCAGTGAATGTTCGCCTCTTCGTCGAAGCGCGCCTGCAGCTCCACTACCACGGTCACTTTTTTGGCGTTGTGCGCCGCGTGGATCATCGCATCGATGATGCGGGAATCTTTTGCCACGCGGTAGATGTTGATTTTGATCGCCAGCACGCTCGGGTCGAACGAGGCCTGACGCAGCAGTTCCAGCACGTGCTCAAAGGTGTGATACGGATAGTAGAGCAGGACATCGCGTTCGCGGATGGCGTCAAATCCGTTGCGGAATTTATCGAACCAGAGATGGCGCAGGCGCGGCAGCGGCTTGTTCACCAGATTGGCTTTGCCGACGTTCGGGAAACCAATAAAGTCTTTAAAGTTGTGGTAACGGCCACCCGGCACGATGGAGTCATAGCGCGAAATGGTCAGCTTCTCGCGCAGCATCTCCACCATGGCGTCCGGCATATCGCGCTGATAGACAAAGCGCACCGGCTCGGCCGTCAGGCGCTGTTTCAGGCTGGAGGACATCAGCTCCATCAGGCTGGCTTCCATCTCGTGCACCAGGTCGTATTCGGCGTCACGGGTCATCTTCATCGAGTAGGCGTTTAACGCATCGTAATCGAAGAAGCCTTTGAAGATGTCGTCCAGACAGTAGCGCAGGATGTTATCGAGCAGGATCATCGGCTTGCGTCTGCGCGGGGTTTCCGGCGGCAGGTTCACAAAGCGCGGGACCTTGTCGGACGGGATCTCCAGCAGCGCGTAACGGATGGATTCACCGCGGATAATTTCCACAGCCAGATAGGTGTAGTCATCTTTCAGGAACTGCACCAGATCGGTTTCGCGGTTGATGAGAATCGGGGTAATGTGCTGGCGCAGGTACTGTTTAAAATAGTGGCGCAGCCAGTTTTGTTGGTTAACGGAAAGCTGACGTTCGTTAATCAGGAAGATTTGATTACGCGCCATCTCCAGCAGCAGTTCGTTATACAGGCCGTCAAATTCCTGATCGGCTTTCAACACGCGGGACTGGATTTTACCCAGCAGGTGCCGCGAGTGCGAGTTTAGGCCCTGTTCTTCGCTGATGATGATGCGTCTCTTCAGCTCGGCAAAGCGAACCTTGTAGAACTCATCCAGGTTGTTGGAATAGATGCCCAAAAAACGCATGCGTTCGATCAGCGGGTTACTTTTGTCAGCCGCTTCCTGGAGTACACGTTCGTTAAATGCTAACCAGCTTAGCTCTTTCTCGATATATAACTTTTCCTGACCCATTACAGCTCACACTCCAGTTCAATCACAGGACGTGGTAAATCCGTCTCGTCCTTATTATGGCGAGCATTTCCACGATATGTCCAACAGTGCCAGAAAAGTATGACAGTTATTTTTTTTGTTGGGGAATTTAGAGGGTTGGGGGAGGGGGGGGCGCTGCGCTTATCACGACCTACGGGATCGTAGGCCCGTGCAAGCGAAGCGCCGCCGGGCAATGCAAAGAGACTACTCTTCGGCAGCATGACCCTGCGGGGGTAACTTCACGCCATCCAGCCAGGCTGCGCCGTCGCGCATTTCGAGACGCCCGTCAACAAACCAGCTTACCACCAGCGGGTAAATGGCATGCTCCTGGGTCTGCACGCGTTCGGTCACGTCTTCTTCGCTGTCGCCGTCAAAGACCGGGACTTTGGCTTGCAGGATCACCGGACCGCCGTCCAGCTCGTCGGTCACGAAATGCACGGAGGTGCCGTGCTCCTCATCGCCGTTTTCCAGAACCTGACGATGGGTGTGCAGGCCGGGATATTTCGGCAGAAGAGAAGGGTGAATATTCAGCAAACGTCCGGCGTAGTGCGCGACAAAGGCCGGGCTCAGAATGCGCATATAGCCCGCCAGCACCACGACGTCCGGCGCGTAGGCATCAATCTCCTGAACCAGCTCGCGGTCAAAGGCTTCACGCCCGGCGAACTGGCTGGCTTCCAGCGCGTGCGCGGGTATGTTCGCTTCCCGCGCGCGCTCAAGGCCGAACGCGTCGGCCTTGTTGCTGAATACTGCCCGAATGGTGCCGTTGATTTTCTTCTGCTTGCAGGCGTCTATGATGGCCTGCAAATTACTTCCGTTGCCGGAAATGAGCACCACGATGTTTTTCATTCAATGACCACACGCTGTTCGGAATCGGAGGCTTTAATCGTACCGATTTTCCACGCGTTTTCACCTTTCTCGGTCAGCAGCTTGACCGCTTTATCCGCTTCGCTTGCCGGCAGGGCGATAACCATGCCCACGCCGCAGTTAAAGGTGCGGTACATTTCGTGAGAGCTCACGTTGCCTGCGGTCTGCAGCCAGTTAAAGACCGCTGGCCACTGCCATGAGGACTCGTCGATCACCGCCTGGGTGTTGTCCGGCAGCACGCGCGGGATGTTTTCCCAGAAGCCACCACCGGTCAGGTGGGCAATAGCGTGCACGTCAACGTTCTCGATCAGTTCCAGCACGTTCTTCACGTAGATGCGGGTTGGGGCCAGCAGATGGTCAGCCAGCGGTTTCCCTTCAAGCTCGGTCGTCTGTGGGTCGCAACCGCTCACCTCGAGGATTTTACGCACCAGGGAGTAGCCGTTGGAGTGCGGGCCGCTGGAGGCCAGCGCGATCAGCACATCGCCATCCGCCACTTTGCTGCCGTCAATAATTTCTGATTTTTCTACTACGCCGACGCAGAAGCCTGCGACGTCATAATCTTCGCCGTGATACATGCCCGGCATTTCCGCGGTTTCACCGCCGACCAGCGCACAGCCAGACTGCAGGCACCCTTCGGCGATACCATTAATGACGCTTGCCGCGGTATCCACGTCCAGTTTGCCGGTCGCGTAGTAATCGAGGAAGAACAGCGGCTCTGCGCCCTGAACCACCAGGTCATTCACGCACATCGCGACCAGATCGATACCGATCGTGTCGTGACGTTTTAAATCCATCGCCAGGCGCAGTTTGGTGCCTACACCGTCAGTTCCCGAGACCAGAACAGGTTCACGATATTTTTGCGGCAGCGCGCACAGTGCGCCGAATCCACCCAGACCACCCATCACTTCCGGGCGGCGGGTTTTTTTCACCACACCTTTGATTCGGTCAACCAGCGCATTACCTGCGTCAATATCAACACCGGCATCTTTGTAGCTGAGAGAAGTTTTGTTGGTCACGGCTTAAATCCCCACGCGATTGCATAGCTAGTAAGAAAAATCGGCGCAATTCTAACAGTCCAGGCAAACGTTTGCGAGCCTATTCTCGGCGAGAGGATCTTTTTTTACGCGCAGCCTGCCAGTGCGCCCAAACTTGCGTCTGTTCACGAAAATGAAACCGGTTTCGGTATTCTCCTTGCAACCCGAAACGGCTTTGCACATCATTCAACTGAAACCGGTTTCTGTAATTGTTTTTGCAGAAAATAACGCAGAATGAGGGAAAGCGAATGTCAGGATTTAAAGCAGATTTTCTGTGGGGCGGTGCGGTTGCGGCGCACCAGCTGGAAGGCGGCTGGCAAGAAGGGGGGAAAGGCGTAAGCGTAGCCGACGTCATGACTGCAGGCGCGCATGGCGTGCCGCGTGAAATCACCAACGGCGTGCTGCCGGGGAAAAATTACCCTAACCATGACGCCATCGATTTCTACCACCGCTATAAAGAAGACATCGCGCTGATGAAGGAATGTGGCTTTACTGCATACCGTTTTTCCTTTTCCTGGTCAAGAATTTTCCCGGACGGCGTTGGAGAAGTAAACCCAAAGGGCCTGGAGTTTTATGACAACCTGGTAAATGAGCTGGTAGCAAATGGAATTAAGCCGATCCCTACCATTTACCACTACGATATGCCAATGGCTCTTGTAGACAAATATGACGGCTGGATAAGCCGCCAGAGCGTGGATGATTTTGTGGCTTACGGAGAGTTCCTGATCCGCAGATACGGCGACAGGATCAAAGACTGGCTGATTATCAATGAGCAGAGTATTATTGTGGAATTCTGGAAAAAGAAGAATTATGTGCCTGAGAAATACCATGGGGATCCTCAGGTGAAATTCCAGATCAACCACCATATGAATCTGGGACAGGCAAAGATCAGCAAGCTGATCCATGAGCTGGTAGAAGGCGGACGTTCCGGTGCAGCCATCGGATATTCTCCGGTATACGGACTGGATTCCACTCCGAAAAATATGCTGGCTATGTTAAATGCAGAGGATTTAAAGAACCACTTCTTCCTGGATATTTATTTTAAGGGCAAATATCCCGTAGGTGCATTCCGCTATCTGGAAGAGCATGGAATGGCTCCTGTGATCGAAGAGGGAGATATGGAGATTATCCGTGAGGGAATGCTGGACTTCCTGGGCGTAAACTACTATGCAAGCAAGTGCGTGCGCTTCCCGGATGCTGATAAGAATGAGCTGACAGAGGCTAGGAGCAACTTAAGCGGCAAGAAGGGCGCTATGGGAGCTTATGAGGTAATGCCTGATTTCTATCAGTACATGAAGAATCCGAATGCGGATACAAATGACTGGGATTGGACCATTGACCCAACGGGTATGCAGTACCTGCTGCGTGATATCTATCAGCGCTATGAGATCCCGATGATCATCACAGAGAATGGTCTGGGTGCAAGAGATGTTCTGGAGGACGGAAAGGTACATGATGATTACCGTATCGATTACTGGACCAAGCACCTTCAGGCAATTCACAGAGCTATTGAGCTGGGAGTGGACGTAAGAGGCTTCCTGCCATGGTCCTTTGTGGATGTACTCAGCACCAGTAATGGTTACCAGAAGCGCTATGGTCTGGTGTATGTAAACCGTGATGATGAGGACATCAAGGATCTGGCAAGAATTCCAAAGGATAGCTATTACTGGTATCAGAAGGTGATCGCTACCAATGGGGCACATTGTCTGGAAGAAGAATAAAGATACAAAAAGGCCGTCCAGCCGGAATCGGAAAAGTCGATTCCGGCTGGGCGGTTTTTACATCCTCTTCAAAATACTTCTCGCCACGCTGATACCGTTTGCAGAAGCCTGCTGCAGGCCTCTGGTAACAGAAGCGCCATCGCCGATGGCTCTCAGTCCATGTACGCTGGTTTCAAAGTCTTTATCAACCACTACCTTGTTGGAGTAGAATTTAACTTCTACGCCATAGAGCAGGGTTTCATCGCTGGCAATACCGGGAGTGACCTTGTCCAGGGCCAGGATCATTTCCTTGATATCCGTCATAATGCGGTAGGGGAATACAAGGGACAGATCGCCGGGAACCGCATCCTTTAAGGTTGGGATCAGGTTGTTGCGGCAGAGGCGCTCCTCTGTGGTGCGGCGGCCTCTCTGGAAGTCGCCGAAGGTCTGGACCATGATCCTGCCTCCGCAGAGCATATTGGAGAGCTGGGCAATGTGTTTACCGTACTCGATGGGCTCGTTAAAGGGGCGGGTGAAGTTTTTGCTTACCAGAAGGGCAAAATTGGTATTGTTTGTCTTATATTCCTGTGATTTATATGCATGGCCGTTTACTACTGCAAGGCCGTTTTCATAGTATTCGGTAGCTACTTCGCCGGAAGGATTGCTGCAGAAGGTACGTACCTTATCGTCAAAAGTAGGTGTGTAGTAGACCAGCTTGGCCTCATAAAGGTTTTCGTTGAGGAATTTCATAACCTCGTCGCGGACTTCAACGCGGACGCCGATATCCACGGTTCCAACCTTTGTCTCAATGTGGTGGTTATCGCAGACATGGGAGAACCAGTCAGAACCCTCGCGGCCAATGGCAGCTACGATCTCCGGTGCGCAGAAGGTTTCATCTTTGTCCGTTACAATACCCTTTACGGTATCGCCCTCGATCAGGATGTCCTTTACCATGGTGTTAAATTTCATCTCAATGCCCTGAGCCAGCAGGTGCTCCTGAAGGCGGGTATAGATTTTGTAGCCTTCCTCTGTACCCAGGTGACGGATGGGGCATTCGATGAGCTTTAAGTTGGCGTTGATGGCCTTGCGGCGGATTTCTTCGATTTCCTTCTGCTTGTCAATGCCGTATACATTTTTGTCTGCCCCGAATTTCAGATAAATGTCATCAGATTCCTTTAAAAGCGCAGCCGTCTCGTCATACCCCAGGATTTCGGGCAGGTTTCCGCCTACATCTGGA
>OLFS01000522.1_pt1 | contig 36155 bp, 32 predicted proteins | sample 1605491 | NCBI WGS metagenome assembly OLFS01 (sample SAMEA3888921, study PRJEB22519) | human gut metagenome | biome: human gut; feature: human-associated habitat; material: faeces | place: Denmark | collected 2011 | reverse complement strand
CTTCGATTTCTTCAAGTGACAAGAAAGTGAAAATCTTCAAGAAGCGAACAGCATCATCATCCATAACGTTGAGCCAGAATTGGTACATTTCGTAAGGTGTTGTTTTAGTAGCATCAAGCCAGACAGCGTTACCTTCAGATTTACCGAATTTTTTACCAGTTGAATCTGTGATAAGTGGCACTGTAATGACGTGTCCAGATTTATCTGCTTTACGACGCAAGAGCTCAGTACCTGCTGTCATATTACCCCATTGGTCAGAACCACCAATTTGGAGGGTTACGCCGTACTTATCGTTGAGTTCATAGAAATCGTAACCTTGCATGATTTGGTAGGCAAACTCAGTGTAAGAGATACCTGTTTCAATACGTTTCTTAACAGATTCCTTACTCATCATGTAGTTAACTGTGAAGTATTTACCCACGTCACGCAAGAAATCGATGAAGCTGACTGAACCAAACCAATCATAGTTGTTAACCATAACGGCTTTGTTGTCACCATTTTCAAAATCAAGGAAACGAGAGAGCTGACCTTGGATTTTTTCAACCCAACCTTCAACGGTTTCTTTGGTTTGGAGGCTACGTTCAGCATCTTTAAATGATGGGTCACCAATCAAACCTGTTGCACCACCAACGAGGGCGTAAGGTTTGTGTCCAGCCAATTGAAGTCGGCGACTTGTAAGGATAGCTACAAGGTGTCCAAGGTGGAGACTGTCTGCTGTTGGGTCATAACCAGTGTAGTATGAGACTGGTCCCTCTTCAAAGGCTTTTACAAGGGCTTCTTCATCTGTGGTTTGAAAAATCAAGCCACGTGCTTTTAGTTCTTCAAAAATTGTCATGATATTCTCCAATAAAGTATATTCTGCACCATTATACCAAAAGAAAGTAGGCCTATGCAAGCTTTGTCAAAGTTTGTTATAATAGGCTTTGAGGTATTTCTATGAATTTTGAAAAAATAATAAATTATTTTAGACGATTAGGGCAGGCTATTCGCACAAAGTTTGCTGGTTCTAGGTCTAAAAGAGGGGATAAATCTTTTAATGAAAGGAAAGCTACAACTGATTCTAAGTGGAATCGTAAGCAAGTTAGAAAGTCGCCTGAGGACCGGATGACACTCTTAGACATGGGTGATGTTTTCTTAAAAACCTTAAAGCTTTTGTCTGATTTCTTTTATGTGGTTATTATCGTCCTTACCTTGTTCGGTGCAGGAATTGGTTTGGGTTATTTGGGGAGTCAAATTGAGTCTGTTCCGTCGATTAAGGACAAAACCTTGTTGAATCAGATTAGTGAGGTTAGTTTGGTATCTTCGATGAGCTATTCCGATTCCAAGAAGATTGCGGATATTGACACTGACTTGCTGAGAACACCTATTGAGAGTGATGCGATTTCTAACAATGTCAAGAATGCCATCATTGCGACTGAGGATGAAAATTTTAAGAAGCATAAGGGTGTTGTGCCAAAGGCAGTATTTAGGGCTTTGGTGTCATCAGTTTTGGGAGTTGGCTCTTCAAGTGGAGGTTCGACGCTAACACAGCAGTTAATAAAGCAACAGGTAACAGGGGATGCGCCAACCTTTAAACGTAAGGCGGCAGAGATTATCTATGCCTTACAATTGGAGCGTCGTGTTTCTAAAAATGAAATTTTAACCGATTATCTGAATGTTTCTCCTTTTGGACGTAATAACAAGGGGAAAAATATTGCTGGTATTGAGGAGGCTGCTCAAGGTATCTTTGGGGTATCTGCGGCAGATTTGACAGTTCCTCAGGCAGCCTATCTGGCAGGTTTGCCACAGAGCCCGATTGTCTACTCCCCTTATACAGCTGATGGACAATTAAAAAACGCAGAGGATCTTTCTTATGGCTTGGCACGTCAACAAGATGTACTCTACAATCTTTATCGCGGTGGCTATCTAGATAAGTCGCAGTACGAAAGCTATAAGAATTATGATATCACTAAAGATTTCAAGGCTGGTGAGAAGTCTGATGCCGTAAGTCATGACTATTTGTACTATTCTGTCATGTCTGAGGCTCAGGGTGTCATGTATGATTACCTCGTTAAACATGACAAGGTATCGAGTCAAGAGTTGAAAAATGATAAGACAAAGGAAAGCTATCGTGAGAGGGCTCTTCAAGAGCTCCAAACCGGTGGCTACAGCGTTAAGACAACTATTGACAATGCAGTTTATAATGCGATGCAAGATGCTGCGAGTCAATATGGTGGCCTCCTTGACCAAGGAGGTAATAGTGGAGTTGAAGTCGGAAATGTGCTCATGGATAATGCGACCGGAGCAATTCTAGGATTTGTTGGTGGTCGTAGTTACGAAAATAACCAAAATAACCATGCCTTTGATACGGCACGCTCCCCAGGTTCCTCTATTAAGCCTATTATCGCTTATGGAATTGCTATTGATCAAGGTTTGATGGGTAGCTCAAGTATCCTTTCTAACTACCCAACTAATTTTACGGGTGGAACGCCTATTCTCCATGATGGTGATAAGGGTACAGCTATGATGAACCTACAAGAGGCACTCAATACCTCATGGAACATTCCAGCCTTTTGGACTTATCAAATGCTTCAACGTCATGATGTTGATGTTGAGGGTTACATGACCAAGATGGGTTATAAGATTGCTAACTACAATATCGAAAGTTTACCTCTTGGCGGGGGAATTGAAACTACGGTTGCCCAGCAAGTAAATGCCTATCAAATGCTTTCCAATGGTGGCGTCTATGAGAAGGGCCATATGATTGATAGTATTACTGACCGGACTGGCGAAGTTATCTATCAGCATAAATCTGAAGGAGTTCAAGTTTTTTCAAGGGCTACGGCTAGTATCATGGATAACTTACTCAAAGAAGTGGTAGTTAAAGGAGCAACAACTCAATTTCATTCTGAATTGAAAAATGTCAATGGTGCAGCAGCCTCAGCGGACTGGATGGGTAAAACAGGAACGACAGATAACTTTGCGGATGCTTGGCTGATTGTGTCAACGCCTGGTATTACTCTTGGTGGTTGGGCCGGATATGATAATAATACACCAACCAATTCTAAAACGGGTTACATATATAATTCCCAATATATGGCTCGTTTGACTTCCGCTATCTATAATGCTAATCCAGGTATTTTTAAAACGGGAGATAAGTTTAATATCGATTCAAGTGCCATTAAGGCAAGTGTGCTTAAATCAACAGGTCTTAAACCAGCAACAGTGTCTGTCAATGGTCGTAATGTTTCTGTAAGTGGTGAAATGGTTGATACTTACTGGGCTAAAAATGGACCTGGAGATACGACTTACAAGTTTGCTATTGGTGGAACCGACAGTGACTATCAAAAAGCCTGGTCTAGCATTCTTGGAGGGCATTAGGAATTGCCACTATGTGTCCCGATTTGGAAGAATAAAAAAATTACAAAGAGAGCGTTAAGAGCGTTCTCTTTTATTTGTTAAAAAAATCTAATTTGGAGGTTAGGGATGACACCTAGCGAGCAAAATTCACGAGAAGCTATTATTTCTTTTTTGATGGAACAAACAGGGTTATCACGTCAGGAAACAGTCACCAGTATTGAAGAACTTGAAGCTTTTGGCTTAGTCGGTTTTGCTTCCAACGGTGATTTCAGACTGAAAGAGGTATAAGTAATGACAAAAATTCAGATGATTACAGCAGACGAATTTCAAACGTCAGAACGTTTCTATGCATTGCCCAAAATTCTTTTTGAAAGTGACCGCTATAAACAAATGCGGATTGATACTAAAGTTGCTTACGCAATTCTAAAAGATCGCTTGAGTCTTTCCCTGAAAAATAACTGGATTGACGAAGCAGGATATATTTATCTAGTTTATTCAAATGCTAATTTGATGGAAATTTTGAATTGTTCAAAATCAACACTTCTAAGAATTAAAAAGCAATTGACTGAGTACGGCTTGATTTATGAAGTTAAGCAGTCAAATAGTCAAAAAGGTACCCTCGCAAATAGAATATACCTAGGTCAATTAATTGACGACAAATCTACTAGAACCCTTGTAAACACCGACTTTTCTGAACCAGACACCCCCCCGGTGTCAGATTTAGACCAGGGGGGTGTCAGATTTGGACTAGAGGGGTACCAGATTCAGACTAGGGGGGTGTCAGATTCAGACACTAATGATACTGATAACAGTGATACTAATATTAGCGACACTGACATTCCTTCTGACGATGACGAGGAGATAGCTTACTCTAGTCAAGATGATAAATATCAAAACACGCTAAACCGAAAAGTTGATGAAGCGACACAGTACGATAGAGATTATATTTGGGGACTTGTATATGAACGTCTAAGACAAGAGAGGTTCTCAAAAGCTTCAGCAGACTTTGTAATGCGTCATTTTGATGAACGTTATCAATATGCTCTTGATAATATGCGTTATGCAGCCTCGACAGAGAAAGTCGCAGAGTTCGTTTTTAATGGCATCCTAGCTGTTTTCAATCAAGAGAAACGAAAACAAGAAAATGCTAATGGATGACCTGGCAAATATAGGTAAGTACCTTCTTGAAAGCATGACCTGGATAAGTCGTTAAACTGTCACAAATGTTTTTCAGGAGGTAGCAAAATGAAATTTGCTAACAAACTTACAGCTAAAGCTATGCTTGCAGTCGCTCTCCTTGGAGTTGGTGGTGCAACAATCAGTGCTATTCAGCACAAGACAGGTGATTATGTCGCACACGCAGATACCCCTGTTCGACGTTACTATGAGTACCGTCGAATTGGTGGCAGACTCTATTACCGTAGTGTCCTAAAAGGCTACGCCAACAACGTTGGTTGGGTCTATGACAGCGTAGGCCCTTGGATTTCAACTGGTATGTAACAAGCTGCTTTAGCTTTGACCTTAGCAGGTCTTAAAACTGCTTGGTGTTCCTTGAAAACTGAATAATAATCTTTCGTCCTGATTAGTGATACTCAAGGCATAAAATAAAGAAATGGGGGCGAAAGCGTAGCTAGTAGAAGTATATCTAGCGCCTGGTATCAAGTATAACAAAGGCACACTTACAGGAAGTAATTGCTAACGAGGTAGGACCCACAGTTAAAATTGTGTGGTTGGTCAAGCGGGCCGTGGCTACCAGCCTTAGTGAGTTCGAGGTGAACAAAGCTATAAACCTTACGTAAAAATGCGGCTTTGACCTTTTTGGTTAAACAAAAGCAAAAAAAAGGAGTTCGAAATGAATGATACTCTTTTGAGATTATCAGATCTCAGGCAACTCGGTCTTGAAGGTGGTGTAATGCTATATCTTCAAGACGGTACCGTTGCCAAATGTCGACCAAAGTTCGCAGCAATTCAAAAAAAAGAGCGAAAAAATGGACGACTTGTAAACGTGGAAGAGATTGTGCCTTTTGCAACTATATTTCAAGCAATATCAGTCGTTAAACGGAATAATTTAGTTATTGCAAGAAAATTTGTGCAAAACAACCAATCCTTCCTTCGCTTAAGCGGTGTCGGTTATCACCGCAAGGAAAAGAAAAGAGAGGTATGAGACTTTGAATAAAGCGAAATTTATTTCACTTATCTCAACAGCAGTGCTTGCAACTGCATCATCAGGGGTTTTCGCTGATGAAACAACGCCTGTTAGTGACGGGTCAACTAGCCCAACGGTTAGCGTGACTGCTCCTGTTCTAACAGATAAGTCAACAGACAAGGCTCCTGATACAAGTGCTAGTCATGTATCAGACGGGACTTCTGGTGTTACAGCACCTACAACACCTGTGACACCAGCTCCTTCGACAACACCAAAGACTGAGGAAAAGCCATCCACTTCTGAGACGGTAACTCCTACTGTTCCAACGGAAAAGTCAACAGACAAGGTTCCTGATACAAGCGCTAGTCATGTATCAGACGGGACTTCTGGTGTTACAGCACCTGTGACACCAACCCCTCCGACAACACCAGAGTCTGAGGAAAAGCCATCCACTTCTGAGACGGTGACTCCTACTGTTCCAACAGGTAAGTCAACAGACAAGGCTCCTGATACGAGTGCTAGTCATGTATCAGACGGGACTTCTGGTGTTACAGCACCTGTGACACCAGCTCCTCCAACAACACCAAAGTCTGAGGAAAAACCATCCACTTCTGAGACGGTGACAAAAAGAACTGCTTCTAACAGTCAAATTCCTGACCCAAATAAGGTAACGGATAAAGCTCCTGAAGCTAAACCGTCAACTGAGAAACAAGCAGCAGCCACTGAAACAGAGGCGTTACCACACACTGGTGATGACACTGCCCTTACAGTAAGCCTTACAAGCCTAGGCGCATTTCTTATTGCAGCAGGACTTGGTTTCTTGCCAAAACGTAAGAAGGACTAGATGGATTACCTAAAACCAATTTTAGGAATTCTTTTATCATTTGTAATTTTAATTGGTCTTAATATGCTATACATTTTAATCGGCCGTTATATTACAAATTTTAAAAAATTATCAGGACGGTTTGAATGGCTTGATAAACCCGTCTTAAAGAAGAGGTCTTCAGCAACCTCTACACAAAAAAACCCCGACGGCCATCGGGGTTAGTTAAAAATTTATAAAAATTTAAAACTTACATCGACATTATAGCATAATAATGTCAGAAAATAAATAAACCTAATCATTAAAATACAAGCAGTTAGATTTCATTTAACCAAGAACTACGATAAGACATTGGTTAGTAGCGAGTGCTTTTAGGAGCGTAACGGGGTTCGATTCCCTGGCTCGTTATTTGTTTGAATATTGACCTAGATAAGTCAATAAACTGTCTATGAAATCTAACTGTCATTTGTATAGATGGAGGTTCTATCATGATTGAATATAAACAAGAAGCTCCACAAGTCATCTTACTAGAAGATGAACCTTGTGTGATTATTGAAGAAGACTAACTAGAGGCTGATGCCTCTTTTTTGCGAAACAAAGGAGAAATAAAAAAATGGAAGTTGTTACAAAAATTATTACTGTCATGGGTGCATTGGTCGCTATTGGTGGCCTAGGATGGGCATTTGTAGGTGCAATTGAGTTCTTCCAAGGAAAAAAGAACCAAAACCCACAGCAAACCGATAACGGAATGGCGGGTATGGTTTATGGTGGCGGACTAGCTGCTGTATCAGCAAGTATTGCAGCTGCAATTGTTGCTGCAATCAACTCAATTCAATTTTAAAAGATATTTAGAGAGATACCAAAGCGTTAATAATTATGATACAATAAGAAAAAGATTAGGAAAGAGGTTGATGATTATGAATAGAGAAGAATGGATTGACTATTACGAAAGTATCAATGGTCATAAACCATCTATTTCAGAGGTTTATGAAGCCGAAAAAAATGGTGATATTTTTGTAATTTCTGAGTCATCTACTCCTTTAACTGTCGAAAGTCAGGATTATATTTCAAATCATAGTCCTAACTATCGCAAAAAATCAGCCTGGAGAAGCCTTTGGAATGCACTGACATTTATCTTCAGTGTTTTATGGGGGTTGGTAAAACTTGCTTTCTCACTTGCTTTATTTATAGTTAATATTATTTTGACCATTTTCTTCTTTTTTGTACGTATCATAGGTTTTGTTTTTCTCTTATCACGTTAATATTTATCATGAAGTGTTTCAGACACTTCTTTTTTTATCCTTAAAGTATGAAGGGAGGACTATGGACGAACTTATAAAAAACATGACAAAAAGTTTAAGGCAATATAATAGCGCTGCAAACCAAGCTGTTATTGGTATTAATAAAAGTTTTGTTGTAGTAGGTTATATTATTGTTAGTTTCTTTTTGTTAGTAGAAATGATGTCCTGGTACAAGTATCTTAAGCAACAAGGCGGAGAACTGACTTATCGTCTCATGTTAGAAGTTGCTTTAAAGTATCTTATTGCATACTTTCTAGTAGCCCTGTCAAGCCAAATTGTTGTTGCTATTATGCAGGTTACTAGTCTATTGATACGTATGGTTGGAGCTAACGTATCGAATGATCTTTTTGAATTTACAGCTCTTAAAAAAGGAAATTGGGTCATTAGGGCGGTTGTAAATGCACTAGCATATCTTTGCGGTGCCACAGCCTTGATGCTAACAAATATCCTAGTATTTATGAGATTTATTGAACTTTATCTCTACAGAGCCGTATCACCTTTAATCGTTGCTTTTTGGATGTCTGATGACACAAGAAGCATTGCGACTAATTTATTGAGAAAGACTACCGCAGCTGCCCTCCAAGGACTTTTGATTGTCATTTTATTGGTTATTTGGCATGCCTTCGGAGTGCAAACCGATATTGACCTAGCTAATGCAGATTGGATAAAAACATTTGCATCAGGTTTTTCTTATATTGGAAAGTGCATTTTATTTGTTTGGTTGCTCTTAGGTTCACAACGGATGGCAAGATCACTTCTCCAAGCTAACTAAATGGAGGTATACAGTTGAATAAAAGTAAATTAGGGTCGATTTTCCTAAAAGAAATTGATCAGTATGAAAGATCGGTTGTAGGCGGTATGACGGCCCGCATTTTTATAATGGTCTTAGGTGTAGGAACTGTCGTTATGATTGGTGTCTTACCAACAGTTTTTTGGTCTATTCCTGACCTATATATGTATATGGTGGTTGTTCTAGGAACACCACCTTTTATCGTCTATGGGCTTAAGTTGGACGGGATTGTTAAAGAACGAATGCTATTTATCCTAACAATTCAAGAACGAAGCTATCAAACTGATGATGATTTCACAGCATTTGGAAATAAGGAGGTAACTTATGGCAATTCTGCCTTTTCGCAAACAAAAGATGTCCACGAATGGAATTAAGCCAACTCTTACACAAGAGGAGCTAGAACGTGGGAAACAGCTACAAAAAGCATTAAAAAAATCAACTCAAAATACAATTAAGTACACGAGTCTTTTTGAAGATGGCCTCATGCACATTACAGGTCGTGAGTTTTCACGGACCTATGCCTTGGGTGATGCTAACTACATTACCGCAAGCGATGACGAAAAATCAGATATTATAGATTATTATGCTGATGCTTTAAATGTCTTAGACAGTGATAACACCTACCAACTCACGGTCATTAACCGTCCTTTACCTGACAATGCTGTAGAGCAAATTTCTTATGATAGAGTAAATGATGGTTTCAATGATTATCGTGATGAATACAACAAAATAATTAAAGATCGTTTTGATAAGGAACAAAATAACTTTGAGGTTAAAAAATTTGTTACAGTTTCTACAATAGCTGAAGATAGAAAAATGGCTTACCGTAGGCTTAATGACGTTGAAAACAACTTTACAGCTCAATTCCAGGCGGTAGATGTTGATTTCAAGGTATTAAATGGCTCAGAGCGATTAAATATCTTCTCTGATATTCTTAGAGGTAATCCATACTTGAACCTTGATTACCGTGACCTTATCCGAAGTGGTCTTGGTACCAAGTCATTTATTGCACCTGGTTCAATTTGGTTCCAACCTAAAATGATGAAGATTGATAATCAATTTGGACGTGTAATGTTTGTCAGAAATTATCCGAATTTCCTTAATGATCGTTTGATTAAGTCGCTCGTAGATGTTGGTATCGAATTAGTTATCAATGTTTTAGCACGTCCTTATGATGTAGGTGAGTCCTTGAAAAAAATCAATAATGCAGAGGCGGCTATCAAAATGGATATGGTCAAAAGTCAAAAAGCAGGGGCTCGTGATGGTATTTCACAGGAACTTGCTACTGGTGGGGTTGCTGCGGAACTTGCTGAAGAAGCCGAAGTTTGGAAGTCTGAAATACAGGATAATGACCAAAAAATTTATTCAGGCATTTTCACAGTCTTCTTTAAAGCGGATAGCGAAGAAGAGCTAGAAGACTTTACAAGTCGAGTTAAGGCTGCTGGACGTAAGCATGGCGCAGAATTTGATGTAGCCTCTTACCAACAAGAAAATGGTCTTAATTCAACTTTACCGATTGGTATTCCGTTCCTTGAAGTGAAACAAAACTATATGCGTGACATGACAACCTCTAATATTGTGACACAGGTCCCTTTCACGAACGTTGACCTTCAAAGTAAGAGCCCCTGGGCAGTCTATTATGGGCAAAACCAATTAAGCCATAATTCGATTACCCTTGATCGTCAACGTGATTTGAATACACCTTCAGGTGTTATTCTTGGGAGCTCAGGAAGTGGTAAGTCGGTAACAGTTAAATCAATGGAAGTAATTCCAACATTATTGAAAAACATATATGATAGAGTCATCATAGTAGACCCTGAAGACGAGTATAGTGATATCGGACGAGAATTTGGAGCGCAGATGATAGATATTTACCCAGGTTCTCAGACTCACCTTAACCTACTAGATTTGCCTGATATGGATAAACTGGATGCTGAAGATGGAGATCCAATTGCTCAAAAATCTTCATTGTTGATTGGTTTCTTTGAAAACGTACTTACAGAAGTTACAGATGCCCAGGTGTCTATTATTGACCGTGTAACTCACTTAACTTACGAACGTTTCCAAGATAAAGGACGTATGCCAACCCTTAAAGATTGGCATGATATTATGTTGGATCAACCAGAACAAGAAGCTAGAGATATGGCAATTGCTTCTGAAACCTATGCTAAAGGTTCTCAGGATATTTTCTCTTATGAAACAAATGTGGATATCAATGACCGCTTTGTTATCTTCAATTTGAAAAAACTTGATGGGAAATTGAAGCCTTTCGCACTGATGGTTATTCAAGACTATATTTGGAATATGGTTGTTAATAATCAAGGAAAATTCACTACACGTATTTACTTTGATGAAATGCAAAACCAATTTCAAACTGATAATCAGGCACTATTTTTCACTAATCTGTACGCCCGTGTCCGTAAATATGGGGCTATTCCTACGGGAATTACTCAGAACGTGGAAACGTTGCTTGATCGTACTGAAGGACGTAAGCTGTTAAACAACTCAGAATTTGTTGTACTTTTGAAACAAAAAGGGTCAGATGCTCGTGAATTGGCAGCTATGTATGAATTGACAGAAAGTCAATTAAGATACGTAACGAAACCTAAAGCAAAGGGAACAGGTCTTATTATTGCAGGCGGAACAGTGGTTCCATTTGAAAATCCAATACCTAGAACAACGAAATTATTTAAACTAATTGCAACAGATGCTTATTCCGAAGCAGGTGCATAGAGGTGATAGATAATCACCTCTCAAAACGAAGAAAAGAAGCCTAAGAGCTTCTTTCAAAAAGGAGAAAAAATGAAAACAAAAATCAATCAAAAAAGCATGTCATTATTTACTGCATTGTGCCTAGACTGGTTTTTGCGAAAAGCTTTCTTATGGTTCTTTTTAATTATGTGGACACTTTTCTTGAATATCCTTTCTAAGACAATGCCGGGTCAACAAGCATTATTATTTATTAGTGTTATCGAAGGCATTTATCTAGCATCATTCACGTTTAGAGTCATTCAAAAATACAGAAATGGTAGTGAATTGTTGGTTTATACCGTCTTAATTAGTTTCATTGAGATGATAACCTTGTGTGTTCTTTTGTTGAGGCCAACACAGATTACACAGATTACAGAGGCTGAAGTAACTTATATTTTAGAACTATCAGTTATTAGTCTCATTCTTTATGTTGTAGGTTCAAAATTAAGCTTGAACTTATTTAAACGTTATCTATTCAAGAATGTTATTGATATGAAATATCTTGGGTTGAAGAAATCTATTGAAACCAGCTTATATAATGAACATTCACTTATTAATGATATTGAGTTAACAACCCACGACACTAATGCTCAAATGACAATGATTAATAAGAATGCTATTAAGCCGGAGTATAGGGCGATTGTTGAGATCACTAATATGGAATGTGAGAAAGTAATTGCTCCTCGTTATTATAGAGAGGGAACTGCTCCAGGGAAGCCTCAAGGGAATATCAAACATACGTTTGAAATGAAAGATTCGCTATACCATCTTCATTTTAACTTCCATCCATTTGGAATCAATGGTAGGTTTTCACCAAGCTATCTACCCCTAATTGACCTAACTGTTAGTGAAAACAAGGCAAAATAATTATGGGAGAATTAAGTGTGAATATAAAAAAGACAAACATCGTTTTTGATGTTTGTCTTTATTCTGAGAGGTGATAGATAATCACCTCTTTTTTCATATCTAAACAGAAAGGGGTGATTATTTCTTGAGTAATAAACAATCGCCAAAAAGTAGATATTCTCAAAGAAAACAAGAAATCAGTCAGGCTGTTCAAAGGCATAATAACAATAGAGGCCGAATTGCACAGCGAGGTGCTAATAAAGAGTATAAAGAAGCTAAGGCCGCTTATCGGGAAGCTGCTAAGAACTATCGTGAAGGAGGGGGAGCTGAAGCTCTCAAACTTAAGAAGAAGAATAAAGATAACTTAAGGATTGCTCGTAAGACAAAGAAGATAGTTAAAAAGACAAACCCGACAAAGACTCAGAAGATTACAAGAGCTGTTGCCCAAACAGGTACAAGCGCTGTTACTTCTTATATTGCATCAGGTCTAAGTCAAGATGAAGATTTAGCGGAAATTGTAAATCATACGAGAACGTCAAAAAATGCCATTCACGGTGCTAAAAAAGGTGCCAGAGGTATCGGAAGAGTATCTAAAGCAACAGGTAGGGGTGTTGTTAAGGGCTCTCGTTTTGCCAAACGTTCAACGAAATCAGCAGGAAGAGTCGCAAAAAGGACTGCTAAGAATGCTAGGCGTGCTGCACAGGCAAGTGCCAAAGGAGCCAGAAGAGCCTTGCAAGTGGCTCAGCTAGCTATTAAGGCTGCTGCTGCTGCTGTCAACGGAGCGATTGCTTTCTTTGCAACACCAGTTGGTTGGGTGGTTGCTGTAATTCTAGCTTTAATGTTACTTGTGGTCATGGTCACTGGTGTATTCTCGTCAAATATTGTTCAACAAACAGATTTCAGTTTAAATGACTCTTGGGTCCAATTATCTAAGACAGACCGTAAAAAATCGAATGATAAGGTTGAATACTACACAGATATTGATGAAATTCTATTATACATGAATTACCGTTACGGAGGAGAATGGGAACCATCTGCCAAGTGGGAAGATGGTAATGGTGGCAAATGGGCAGGAAAATTTGGTCTAAACCATTTTTCAGATGCTCTTGATGATATTTGGAAGCAGGAAAACGAAGACCCAAATAACCTGAAGACAATGAAAGATGTCTATACAAACGGGAAAGAGTGGACCAAACTCAGTAAGTCTGATCGTGAAGAATATGAAGAAATTCTTGAAAATGCAAAGGAGTCAGGGAAATACCCTGGAATGCAAGAACTTCAAAACCCTCTGTATAATGCTGCTGATGATAAAAGTCAGTCTGAAGGGGTCATGATAGAAAAACGTTATGGTTATACAGCAAAAGATAAGTTTAGCTATAACACAACTATTAAGGCCTCTTCAGGTCAAAAACTTTATGCGCCTATGGACGGAAAAGTTGAGGTTGGAAAATCTACACTAAAGACCTTCAAAACAAACCTTCCAAAGGATAAAAAGGAAAGCGAAGAAAAGAAACAGAAGACTAATATCATTATCTATACAGATGATGCGGAGTTTATTTTCTATAACGTTTCAGGAGCTCGTGTTAAATCTGGAGACAAGATTGAAGAGGGGACTGAATTAGGGTCTGTTCAAGGTAATGGACAAGAAATTGCCTATGCTAAACGCAAAGAGACTTTGGACAAAGACGACAAAGACGACAAACGATATTATGACGAAGCCAAATATCTTGAGAAACGTGATGAAGATAATGAGGATGCCAGAACCTTCACCCGTAACGTAGATAAAAAAGGGAAGAAGATTGATAAATGGCAAATCGTCAATCCTGGCTTTTACTTTCCTTTTGTCGCCTATAGCCAACATACTCAAGTGACAGCGACAGAGACAGCAGGTGAAATGAGCGGACGGGCAAAACAACTTTATGATTTAGTCAAGAAGTCCCTTCCTGAAGCAACCGACAACGGAATTGCTGCAATGGCAGGGTGTTTTGGTGTAGAGTCTCAAATTGAGCCTAAACGTGCAGAAGGAGATTATCTCTCACCTCCTGTCGGAGCATCTGCTGATTCATGGGAAAATGAAGAATGGTTGAATATGGGAGGTCCCGCTATTTATGGTGGTGGTTTCCCCAATATCCTTCACCGTGGTCTCGGCCTAGGTCAGTGGACAGATACAGCAGATGGGGCAACACGTCACACCCTTTTACTTGAATATGCCAAGAAGATTGATAAAAAATGGTACACACTTGACGCTCAAGTCCGTTTTATGCTAGAAGGGGATAACCCCTACTATATCAATATTTTGAAAAGCGTATTGACAAGTAATGATGATGTAGATACTCTGACGAGTCGCTTTCTTTCCCAATGGGAAGGTGTTCCAGGCGATAAAATTAGCGAACGTCAAAAGATTGCAAAACAGGCTTTGACTTGGTTCCATCAAACACCTAAGAGCTCTGGCACAGGTTCAGGGCCAGGAGGAACTAAAGCCTCTTCATGGGACTTCCCTAGTGAATATGAAGGTAAACTGAAATGGGGTCAACCGTCTAGTAACACTGTGACAGGTTATCCAGGAAATAATTACCCTGCAGGACAGTGTACTTTCTATGTTTGGAACCGAGTCCACGAAACCTGGGGACTTGATGTAGCTCCACAACTTGGGAACGGTCAAGATTGGGTTGCTAACCTTGTAGCTCAAAACGGTTGGCATACTACCTCAACCCCTCAAGTTGGGGCCGTATGTTCAACTGCTGGTGGCTTTGACGGTACTTTAGGTATCTATGGGCATGTAATGTTTGTTGAGCACGTTAATGATGATGGTTCATTCTTGGTTTCTGAGCTTAACTATACTTTTGTCCAAGATAAGGTCCATTGGAGGGTTGTCAATAATGCAAATTATTATAGTTTCGCTATGCCTCCTGGACAGTAAAATACAATGAAAGAAAGGTCTATTATGATTGATACATTCAAAGTTAAAATTTTAAAAGGAGTAGGGATTGCTATTGTGGTGGTTCTGATCTTCGTTATTGGGTTCGGTGTTGGACATATTGGAAAGTCAACACAGAAAGTGTCAGCTCCTAAAACAAAAAAAGTTGCTGAAGGAACAGAATTGACCCAGGACTATATCAGGAAATTCTTGATTGCCTATTACACGAAGAAGGACCTAGAGGAGAACCGTTCTCGTTATAAACCATTTATGACTGATGGACTATATACGTCTGTTGTCAACATGGAAAATGAACCCGTTAATCAAACTTATAAGGGTTATGTGGTTGACCAGGCTTTCAAATCAGCTGATATCTTTATTGATGAAAAGAACAATACAGCCATCGCCACAATCAACTACACAAATACACTTCTGAAAAATAAGGGCGACTATAAAGATGCTCAGAAGAATGTTGCTAGTAAAAATACACTGCGCTTAACTTTCACTAAAGATGGTAAAAAGTTTAAGGTCAATAACATGAGCTACCTTATTGTTACAGACTCAGCAAATGTTACAGACACTACTAATAGCTATGGCACACTAGAGAGCGCTTCAAGCTCTGGAAGTAATGCCTCTGCTTCTACTGGTACTAGCGGAAGCGGAAATGCTACTTCACCAACTTCTACAGACTCTTTAAACAGCGAGGAATAATTAGATGGAATTTAAAGATTTTAAACAAAGGCTTGATGAATTATCCAGAACGTTACCGAAACAGTATAGGGATGAGAACAGGGAAGGAGTACAGGCTTTAATTCCTTATGGTACTGGTTATATCCAATTTGAGATGTATCTAGGTGAGTGTCCAAATCTTTATATGGTTGTTAAGGGGCAGAAAGTGCTAGAACGTCTTTATGATTACATTATAGAGGCGTGGGAGGACGATAATCTGGACTACAATGAACCAAACTTGGAATTTAGTGAAAACAACACAGTGATTAGGATGAGCGTACTCATTTCTAACAGTGGCTTGTTAAAACCACGAACAGCTAACAGGCTAAAACAGGCTTGCGATCAACTTGAATGTTTGCTAGTAGATGTAGATGAAGGCGGTGCAGTTTTATTAAACTATGATGCCGATGAGTTTTTATTTAATAATAAGTATGTTCACCCAGAAGGACTAGCTGATGATCCTGTTTTTGCTAACTGCAATATCATGCTTGAACGTAAACAATGAAAGGAAATATAAACAATGAACGACTATCAAGAAAATTTACAAGTAGAACAAACTGAAACAAAACCTAAACGTAAAAAGAAAACTATTCAGGAACGTTTAGATAGAGCTTTAGAGTTGAAAGCAAAGACGGAGAAACAGCTTGCTGACATTCAGAAGCGCCTGGATGGTTATAATAAGCAAGTTGAAGAGCTCCAAGTTGAAGCACGTCTTGAAGTAATCAAGCGTTATGATATGAGTCCTGAAGAATTAGATGCTGCTCTTAAGAATTACAAGGAGGGTGATTGATAATGACATTTCAAGTTACAAACCTAAATACAAACAAAATTAGCGAATTTGCAAATCGTGCTCAATTTCTTTATGAAATGGAGCAAATTGAAACAAGACACCTGGCCACAAACACTATGGGGCACTATAAATTAACTCATTTAAACGCTAAAACAAATGAAGTTCTAGAAGAGAAGACTGTAGAAATTCCCCCAACGGAAGGGGATCTTCAACAATCTCTGAAAGACTTTGGTGTTGTCGAAGGAGGAGGAGGCTTGTTTAGTCGTCGGAAACCTAAACAAGCCCTAAAGGTTCCTCCTCAATCAGTATCAGAACCAGAAGAGAGTAACCCAGTGAATATTGATGAAGTGGAACAAGTGTCACCGATTTCAGACACAAAAACAAATCTTCCTACTAGCAATAATGTTGTTCCTTCATCATCTTATACAGGAAGCAAACTTAACATTGTAAGTTTTGGTAAAATTGTGGCTTGGTTGGTTGTTCTCTTCTTAGCCCTCTATGGAGCAGGTGTTTCACACACTATTGCAGTAGGTCTTAAAACGGGAGCAATTAAAACAACACAGTCTACACCAAAACAAACTTCAACTGTTAGTGATATGTCAGATGAACATGAAGTAGATGTTTTCAGTCGCTACTTTATTGGAGCATATCTTTCAAATAGTGACCTTGATAATTTTATTAGCACAAAGGTTTCAAACAAGCCTTTTGACAAAGTAACCACAACAGCAGTTCTGCTTGAAAAGGTACAAACCAAAGATAAGCAGACCTATGAAATGACTTATGTTATTAGCTATAACAAAGATGATAAGACTAAATCATCACGCTTTAAATTTACTGTTAAAAAAGCCAAAAAGGCTATGTATGGCTATGAGGTAACTAAGTTGCCAAAAGAGTCAGATTATCCAGGATAAAGGAGAAGAAAAATGGTTGTAGATCAAGAAGCTGTCATTAGAGAATTTAAAAATCAAGGGAACATGACGGCTAGACTCCTATTCAATATCAGTTGCGTTCTAGCGAAAGCAGCAGCAGATAGAGCTGTTGATATAGGTAAGACGGTTTCTACTAAAATTGAGACTATGCCTGGCGAGAAAAAATCTATTGATGCCCTAAAGAAGAGAGGCGATACATTAGATTACAAGCAATTCTCAAATAATGAAATGAACCTAGACAAGTTAAAAGCCTATTTGAAAGAATATGGTATCCAATTTCACGCAGAAGAACTAGCAAATGGCAATTATAACTACTGGTTTAAATCGAAAGATCAAAAACAATTTCAAGCAGCTCTTGAAAGAGTAAAAGAAGATATTATTAACGACAAAAAACAAATTAAATCTCTTCAGAAGACTCCTAAAGACTTAAAACCTCAAGAACAAATTGCTAAGCATAAGGCAGCAGCGCCAAAACAATCAGTAGGAACTAAAGTTAAGAAGCCTACGAAGTCAGTTTAGTTTAGGAGGGGCTTATGCAAAAGAAAAAACCTAAATTCTGGCCGTTTGCAGTATTAGGGCTTATCTTTGCCCTAGCTTTAAACCGTGGCTACACACTGTTCTCTATGTCCCCACCTGTAACGGCAGAACACTTATTCATGCCTTATGAGTATACAGTAACAAACTATTTTAACCCTCCTTATTTTCTCTTTAGCTTCAAGCCTTTAGGGTTTGCTGCAATGGCTATAGGTTTCTTTATTGCTCTTGCTCTTTATAGTAAAATGAGTACCACAAAAAATCTAAGGTCAGGAGAAGAAGCAGGGTCGGCCCGCTTTGCGACTCCAAGAGAACTCCAGGGGTTTCAGGACAAAGAGCCTGAAAATAACATGCTTTTCACTCAGAATGTGAAGATGGGGCTTTACAACAAGCGCCTCCCCTTTGAGTGGCAACTAAACAAGAATGTTCTTGCCTGTGGTCTTCCTGGTGATGGTAAAACCTTTACTTATGTTAAACCTAACCTGATGCAGATGAACGGTTCTTATGTCGTTACTGACCCTAAAGGGTTACTTGTGCATGAAGTGGGTACAATGTTGGAAGAACATGGTTATCAGGTTAAAGTGTTTGACCTGGTAACTTTATCAAATTCAAATACGTTTAACCCCTTCAAGTATATGCACTCAGAACTAGATATAGACCGAGTAACTGAAGCCATCATTGAAGGAACTAAAAAATCAGACTCCCAAGGTGAAAATTTCTGGGTACAAGCCAACTTGCTTTTAACCAGGGCCTTAATTGGTTATCTCTATTTTGATAGTCAGGTTCGAGGTTATGAACCTAACTTATCTATGATTGGGGATCTCTTGCGTAACTTGCAACGCAAAGAGGAGGATGTTCCTGCTCCTGTAGAACTAATGTTTGAAGAGCTGGAAGAAGCACTCCCTGGCAACTATGCTTGTCGTCAATGGGAGCTTTTTAATGCAAACTTTCAAGCAGAAACAAGAAACTCAGTGCTTGCTGTGATGTCTGCACAATATTCTGTCTTTGATCACCAAGCCGTGACTGATATGATTAAGACAGACTCAATGGGTATTGATACATGGAATACTCAAAAGACGGCTGTCTTCATTGCAATTCCAGAAACAAACAAGGCTTTCAACTTCTTAGCCTCAACATTCTTTGCAATCATGTTTGAGGAATTAACCCACGGTGCTGATGCAATTATCCAGGGAAGACGTGAAGGTTACAGCTATGAGGACCTTCTTCATGTTCAATTTATTATTGACGAATTTGCTAACATTGGCCGTATTCCTAATTTCAATGAAGTCCTGGCCTCTGTGCGAAGCCGTGAAATGTCCATTAAGATTATTTTACAAGCCATTAACCAACTAAAGGCCTTGTATAAGGATGACTGGAAAACAATCTTAAATAACTGTGCGACTCTGCTTTATCTAGGTACCAATGATGAAGACACCATGAAGTATTTCTCAATGCGTGCAGGGAAACAAACAATTGATATTCAGAACTATTCTGAAAGCCGTGGACGTGGTGGCTCAAGTAGCACGTCTCACCAGCGCCAAGGCCGTGATTTGATGACACCTGACGAGGTTGCACGTATCGGTATTGATGAAGCCTTAGTCTTTATTGCCAAGCAGAATGTTTGTCGAGATAAAAAGACAAGCGTAAATCTACACCCAATGAAAGACTGGCTTGCGGATAGTCCATCTGATAAAAACTGGTATGATTATGTCCGCTATGGGTCTGATATTGAAGAATTTTTGGCCAATATTGAATATGAAACAGTCGTTGATTTGACTGCTGAACTTGAAGCTGAAATTGCTAAAAATGAAGCTCAAGCAAGCAACGAAGAAGTAGAGCCTAACCAAGCTGCAATGACCTTTGAAGATAATGCTGAGATTGCCTCTGAGAGTGCATTTCAAGAAACCGTCTTACCAATTCATCATGAAAAAGTCATAGAAGACGACCTAGAAGAAACTGAAGATGTTCTGCCTTTTGCATGGGATGAAGATTGATAGTGATATAATACAAGAAACGGAGGTGATTATATGACTGAAGATATTAAACAAAAACCACGAGGTTTTAAGGGCCTGATGGAAGATTTAGGGGTAAGTACCTTTGATGAACTTATTGACTATATGCAAAACAACCCAACTAATCCACTTGTCCAGGAGTTGGAAGAACTTTTAAATAAATTTTATTAGTCTAACTAAAGATAAAAGCCAGGTCAATTAAGACTTGGCTTTTTCTATTACATAAAAAATGGAAGGAATAACAAATGAGCTTATATGATTACTTTGGTGTGACGACTGCCCAAGAACTTTATGACCTGGTTACGAACGACGATCCACGAGTTGATGACCTTCAGAATTTCTTGACTTATGCGAAACAAGAACTCGACTATGAGACAGCAAAAGTTTTTAATTCTGATGCGTTGCTTCGTTTTGTAAATCAGGAGCAAGTGGTTCCAGGAGAAAACGAAGTCTATATTATTGGTTTCTCGACTCAACTCCACCCTACATATTACGCTAAAATTTCTGCGGATATGTCAGATAAAGAAGTCCTAAATACTGCATTTAAAGCAGGTATTAGGTCTTACGCTATTGTAGATCACCCTAATATCTTTTCTAAAGAAGGTTTAAGCCAAGACATAAAAAATAAAATAAATTTACTTGAAGCGGTTTATGAAGATACTACTAGAGTTTGTATTGATAGAATATCAATCTTGGGTGAAGAAGGGGTACTTCCGCTAAGAGTCTATTCTCAGGAAGCTAATTCATCTGAACCATTGGACTTTAAAGGCTATGAACATACGGCTGATTATAAAGAATTTATTATCGGAAATGATAGTATTTATGACTTACCTGAAGAGTTAACAGAAGCATCCGAACTCAGTGACTTTGTTGGCTACTATGTAGCAAAAGAACTCGAAGGCTTAAACGTCTATTATGATGAACAAAAAGTTGAGTCATTATTGTGTATGAAGGCCACTATGAATAAGCAGGAGATTTTCACAGTTATTACCTATGACGACCAATTGAACATTAACGGTGTTAAGGATATGTTTATGGGTACCTATAATAATACAGCCGTTGACCTTGCTTTTATTATGGATCAAGTCAATAAGGACCAAAATAAGGGCTTTATTGTTAGTCATAATCATCCTTCTGGCGGATTAAGGGCTTCTAAAGCTGACCTAGAAACTACAGAAGCTCTAGGTCGTTTAGGTGAATTATTTGAAAAGCGACTTTACGATCACTATATCGCATCAAGTCGGGGAGTAATATCATTAGCTGAAGAAAATACTATTGGTAATGAACCTAGAATGCGATTTCTTGCAAAAGCTAAAGAAAGAGAGGTAGATAAGTATTTGGTCAAACTTGCAGATACTCTTGAGAAACAAAGCGCTAAACTACAAGATAGCCCTAAAAAGAAACAAGGGCGGAGCATCTAAGGGAGGAGTGAAATGAAAACAATACTACTCTTAGCAGAAAAGCCCGATCAGGCAAAAAAATATGCTAATGCTTTGGGAACCCCTAAGAAGGCTGATACTGGTTGGGATGTTTATTCCGATCAACTATCTGCCCAGGTTCTTGTCCGTCCTGCGGTTGGACACTTGGTTGAACGGTCTAACCCCTGGACTAATTTTGAAAATTGGGAAAGTGTAGACCGTCTTCCAATGTTCCCCGATCATTTTGAATTTGACATCAAAAAAAATACCAAGAAGAATTTCAACGCCATCAAGAATGCTATTAAGAACGTTGACAGTATTATGATTGGAACGGACCCAGACCGTGAAGGAGAAGCCATTGCCTATTATATTCTCAACAAGATACCAGGTAGTTTGAAAAAGGTTAGTTATCGTTTATGGGCCAACTCACTAACTCAAAAAGGGCTAGATATGGCATTTAGAAACTTAAGAAGACCTGAAGAAACAGTCAACTATTACCATGAAGCAGAAGCACGAGGGGAAGCCGACTGGCTAGTAGGTTTTAATTTGAGTCCATTTACAACTCTTATGATGCGAGATCATGAACTTATTCCTGAAAAGTCCAAAGGAATGACGGTCGGACGAGTACAGACCCCTATTGTTTCGCTAATTGTTAAAAATAACGAGGAAATAGAGAATTTTGTTTCAAAACCATTTTGGCAACTCCGATTATTTGACCAGACAAACCAGGTCGCTTTCTCTCATGAAGCCAAGTTTGAAACTGAAGCAGAAGCTGTAGAAGCCCTAGAATTATTGTCAGATAGGGCAACGATTACCCAGGTATCTTCTGAGAAAAAATCAAAGACAGCTCCTAAACTCTATAACCTTACAGACATTCAAGCTGAAATGTCTAAACTCTATAAATTTGATGCTGATAGAACAAAAAGTATCATCCAAAGTCTCTATCAAAAAGGTTATATGTCCTATCCACGGACAAACTCAAATCTTATCACGACTAATGAATTTGATTACCTAGTAGAACATATTGACGACTATCAAGCAGCTATTGGTAAAACCATAGAAACGACAAACAGAAGCCCTAGAAAGTCTTTTGTCAATGATAAAAAAGTGGTGGAACACTATGCTATTATTCCTACTGAGATTATCCCAGATATGGAAGAACTAGAAAAAGAAGAACGCCTGATTTATCAGATGGTGACCTTCAGAACTTTATTGATGTTTGCGCCAGATTATGAGTACACGTCAACAAGTATTACCCTGGATAATAACGGACAGGAGTTTAAAACAACTGGCTCTGTGACTTTATCTAAAGGTTGGCAGGTCTATCTTCCTAGTCAAAGTAAGGAACAGGTTTTACCTCCATACCAGGAGGGACAAGAAATTGCCGTAGAACGTCAATTGAAGGAAGATGCAACAAAACCTCCTCAACGTATCACTGAAAACAGCCTTTTGAAAAAATGGTTACCTAAGTACAGCTTGGGAACACCTGCTACACGGGATGCCATGATTAAGTCTGTCCAGGATAAAGGGTATATCACAAAGGACAAAAAGAGTGGCCAACTATTCCCAACCGAACGAGGAATATTGCTAATTCATTATTTGGATAAGCTCAATATAGCTTATACCAACCCTGAAACAACTGGTAAATGGGAAACAGCACTTGCCAAGATAGGTGAAGGGAAAATGAAAAAAGAGGACTTTGTGGCCAAAGTGAGACTGGCCATAACAAAACAAATTGAACGAGGGAAAGAAATCGGATAGAAAGGAAATTAACCTATGTCAAATGCAGCAGAACGAGGACAAGCACTATCAAGCCTACTATCAAACAAGCAACGTGACGAAGCCAAGGCTAAAGATATTCTGGCTGTTGCTGAAGGTCTTGGAATGAAACTTATCCCAGAACGTGGAAACGTCTATCATTGGGAGGAACACGACTCTTTGAAACTCTACCCAGACCGAAATACATTTAGATGGTGGTCTCAAGAAACTGGTGGTGACACTATTAACCTGGTACAAGTTATTCAAGAATTAAACACTGGAAAACGTCCAAATTTCAAAGAAGCTGTCAACTACCTAATTACAGGAGAGTTTGAAACCATTGAAGTCGAGCCCCTACCAGAAAGAGAACCATTTAACTATTATCTTAAGCGTTTTGAGTCAAAAAACTTTGACCTGGGACGTGATTATCTAAAAAATGAAAGAGGGCTATCAGATGAAACGATAGACCTCTTTTTAAAAGCGGGAGTCTTGGCCCAAGCTAATCATAAGACAGGAGATTTGATTGAGCCTGTAATAGTCTTTAAGTCTCTTGATGTAGATGGTTCGCTTAAAGGAGCAACACTCCAGGGAATTGAAAATCATCCCGATATTCACGAACGAGGGCGCTTGAAAAAAATCATGACTCACTCTGACGGGATGATGGGTTTAACACTTGATATTGGCCAACCTAAACGCTTGGTCTTTGCAGAAGCTCCTATTGACCTTATGAGCTATTACGAAGTCCACAAGGAAAGTCTGAAAGATGTCAGACTTGTTGCTATGGATGGGCTTAAAAAGGCCACTGTGAGCCGTTATGTGGCTGATATGGCCTCTTCCGACCCAACTGGGCCTAATCGCCCGTCACAAGTCCTAAAGGACAATAGAAGGGAGCTAGGACAGCTTATTGATCGTCTACATATGCTTGATAACGTTTCTCAACGCCTAGAAGATGGTTTAATTACTCTAGCCGTAGATAATGACGAAGCAGGCCGAAAATTTATAAAAGAAAAATTTCAAGATATGAATATCCCTGTTAAAGTCGATATTCCCCCACTTACAGAGGGGCAAAAGAAAAACGACTGGAACGACTATCTAAAAGCTGAAACAGGACTTATCCAACTAGATAAAAAAGCCCCTGAGAAGACTCAGGAGCATACAAAAAAGGCTGAGAACGAATTCGGGGATTTACCTGGAAACCAGGAGGCAGCACCTCTACCTGAAGCGGATGAACCGCAACCTTTGAATGAGTCGTCACCGACTCAAACTCAGTCTCAACCTTTACTTCATTTTACCATATCTGAAGCGCCAAAGTCAATTTATAAGGTGGGTTATCACCCTATTACTGCTAGTGAATTAAATAGGTTAAATAACTATGTACAGCATCTTCAGGAAGCAGCCAAGTGGTATGATGAAACACTTGCGGATAGTAAGGTAACCTATTTTGTCAAAGATGAAGATGAAATCAATTCTATTGAAATTACTTTTGAGAAAAAACAATTCATGCACTTAACAGGTATTTATCTTGTTAAGCAAGGCATTACTTCGAGCATAGCCCTAGATAATATCATTCAGGGGCAAGGTCACTATGATAATATCTATCTTGCTAATAGAAATGCTGCGTTCTCAAAACTTCAAATTATGCCAGAGCTTAAAGCTATAGCTGACTCAAGTTCATTCTATTTCAATGATGTAAGTGACATTAAGAAGTTCCAAAGACTGGATGCATCGAAGGCTATTCGTACAAAAGGGAATGAGCTGGTACTTGCTTTAAGGACAGATGACGGCAAAACGTTTCCTGCTTCTTTGATGAAGCCTGGTAAAACGTTAAATATACTAATGGACGAAACTGCTGAAGAAAGAGCTATTTTAGGTATCTATCGCAAGAAGGGTGGAAAAATTGATACCCTTTCTGTTAACGAGCGTTATATTTCAGATGGTGGTAAAGAAATGTTAGAAATTATGAAAAACAATGATTTTAGTCTAGTACAGTCTGAGTCACAAGGGATCAAGCGAAAACAATCATTAGCCACACTCGACTCAGATGGTGACGGTTTAAGTGATGAAGTAGAAATTGCAAGAGGTACTAACCCTTATTCTCCTGACTCAGATGGTGATGGAGTACCTGATGGTCAAGAGGTCGCAGAAGGCACTGACCCACTTAGCGCTTCTGATAATAGCTACACTAAGCAGCAACGTGATATGACTGTAACCAACATGATTAAGAATAATGATATCAAGGCTCTTAACGAGCATTTGAAAGAAGGAATTAAGTCCTATTTTAATTCGGACAATTACAAAGAATTCCTCAACGGTATGGCCGACTTTAACAATTATTCTCCTAGAAATATCCAACTAATAAAAGCACAACTTCCTCAAGCAACATTGGTTGCCTCTTTCAATCAATGGAAAAAGCGTGGTGGTTCTGTTAAAGGACAAAAGGCTATTTATATTCAGGCACCTGTTAAAGTTACAATCAAGGATATATACGGGAACCCTAAAATAGATCCTAAGACAGGTGAAGAACTTAAGCGAATAATCTTCAGAAGCGTCCCTGTATTTGATGTGTCTCAAGTAACACCACAAGAAGGAAAAACATTAGATATGCCAAGCATGAGTGGGGATGCTACAACACCACTCAGCAAAGAAGACTATAACAATATGTATCGTAGTCTGAAAGAAATCTCACAAAGAAATGGTGTTCCAATTCGTTTTGACCAAACAGAACCAGGTGTGGGTGGCTTTTATGATACAAAGAGAAACGAGATTGTTATTTCTAACCAGGCAAAACGACAACCTGCACAAGTGATAGGAACACTCATTCATGAAATGGCTCACTCAGAATTACACAACGACAAAACGATTGCTGAAAATTATCCTGACCTTAAATATTCGACTGGTGAATTACAAGCGGAGTCTGTCGCCTATGTCGTTTCAAGACACCTAGGTATTGATATGGGTATAGAGCGAAGTTTTGGTTATCTAGCTTCATGGGCTGTTGCTGAAGGTGGTTTGGAAAGTTTGACTGCTCAGCTTGAGATTGTTCAAAAAGAAAGTGCTAGTTTGATTGAGCGTATTGATCACGCTATGAGTAAATATCAAAAATTATCAGAAGATAAGGTTGTTAGCCGTGATAAGGTATCAATGAAAGAAAATACCTTTTATGATAGCTTAGCACAAGCAAAAAAGCGCACTAGCGGAAAAACTGCTGAAGAAGACGAAGCCCCAAAAAAATCACAAGGAATTCAAATGTAATGTCCCGCAAGAATTCCTTAACAAGAAGGGACAGAACAAAAACACTGACACAAATTGAAAGAAGAGAGGAAGAGAAAGATGACGATTACTAAAGAACAAGAAACAACTGTTGAAATGACACTAATGGATTATCTTCTTGATATGGAAGATTTCATCCAAGGTCAGAAGACGCTTAATGCTATGAATGTTCGTAGACCTAAAGCAGCACTGGTTAAAATCATACAAGCTGACCTAGACGATTTTAAACAAAACGGCTTTGAAGATGGAGGTGAAGATTTCGCCGAAAATCTTACACAAACTATAACAGCTCTTGAAAATATGACTGATGATGAATATACCAAAATCAAGCAAGATATCCTTGAGTTTGAACCTGGTTCTTAAATGGGAAATATATTTTAAATGGTCATCTTAAAAAGATGTCCATATTGTCAAAGTGTGCAAGTTTTAAAACTGCACACTTAAAAAGAGAGTACAGTTTGGAAAAGTGCCACTCATTAAAGAGAGCGCAAGCGACAAAATCAGGGGTTTGGGGTCTTCCCCAAGATTAAAAAAGTATCGCAAAAACAGGGCCTTAAATGGGGTCCTGATTTGAGCGATTTCTTTTTTATTTCAGCATGTGGCTATCCACATGCTAATCTTGCCAGATGGGAGATTAACCCTCCTATCAGGGGTGTTCTGGAAGTATGGAGGGTGCCTTATTAAAGTAAAGTAATGGTTCCCAAATAACTTCATATATGATTAAGCCACACTACATTGAAAGCCCTGATTTATCATAAAGTCCACTTAACCATGTCTGTCAAAATTGAACTACTGTACTTATACGAAAGGAAAAAGAAGATGGCAAATAGAGTAAGAGCAAAGATAAAGACACTTAGAGTTTCACCAACGGACGAAATAAAACTTAAACGTAGAGTTGCTGAGTCGGGAAAAACTATGCAAGAATTTTTACTTGACTTAGCACTTAACGGAAAAGTGAGTACCTACGACTATTCCGAGCTAATGGAATTACGTAAAGAAGTTAATGCTATTGGGCGTAACGTTAACCAAATTGTTAGATACATTCATGAAACAGGAACAGTTGAACCCGAAGCCTTTGAGATGTTACGTCAAGAGATAAAAGAAATGAACAAGGCTATCATGACCGAATTTAAAGAAGGGAATTTATTGAAAGAAAATGCCAATTACGAAAGTACTCCAAATCAAAAAGACTGACAACCTAAAGAGGTCTATCAACTATATCACACAAGATGCAAAAACCTTAAAAGCAGAAACTAACACTTCAGAACAAGAGTTATTTCCTATGGAGCTTGTTGATGGAACGTTGTATAAACGTCTAGTCAGTGGTCATAATCTTACTGATGAGTCTGATGCAGAAAATATATTTGACGACTTTGTTTTGATGAAAGAAAGTGCAGATATATTTAATGGCCGTTCTGGGTTAAACGCCTATCAATCTGATTTACACGATCCTAAGAAGGTTTTAGCACACCATATTATTCAATCATTTGCGCCTGATGATAATTTAACCCCAGAAGAGGTACATGAGATAGGACGTAAAACTATTATGGAATTGACGGGTGGACAGTACCAGTTTGTTATTGCAACACACATGGATAAAGGACACTTACATAACCATATTATTTTAAATACAACAAATAGTGTTACTATGAAGAAATTTCAATGGAAAAAGAACACTGCTAAAATGTTGTATGAGATTTCAAATAAGCATGCAGAGATTGCAGGTGCCAAAGTTATTGAACCAAAACTAAATAATAGCTATACAAAATATTCTGCATGGAGAAGACAAAACGTCTATAAGGTTGAAATAAAAGAACGTCTTGACTTTTTATTGCGACACTCTCTTTCCCTGGAAGATTTCAAGGAGAAAGCCAAGAGTCTAAATGTAACTGTTGATTTTTCAGGAAAGTATGTCAAGTATCGTTTAGATGATAAGGGACAGCAAAAGTTTACCCGTGATCGTACACTTTCCAAAAAAGGAAAATATTCTTTAGAAGAGATTAAGAAGGCTTTAGCAAAGAATGAAGTTGTTTATTCCAAAGAAGATGTTGCTGCAATGTACCAGGAAGAGCAAGAACAAAAAGAGGAAGACTTTGAATATAAGTTAGATCTCGAAGAGTGGCAAGTTGATGAAGTAACCTCACAAGGTATCTTTGTGACAGTTGATTTTGGTATTGACCAAAAAGGTCAAATCAAAATACCTGCACGGATGCTGGATCAGAACGAAGACGGAACTTTCACAGCTTACGTTAAACAAAAAGATTTCTTTTACTTTCTCAATCCTGACCACTCAAATCAAAATCGCTATATCACAGGTGGAACTGTAATGAAGCAACTTTCACAAAAGAGTGGGGATCTCTTGCTTAAGAAAAATAAATACATTTCTAAGTTGGACCGCCTAGTTGATGAATTGAACTTTTTATCAGATAACAATGTTACTAACTCACAACAATACCAAGCCCTGGAAAATAAACTCCTGGAACAATTAGAAGAAACCGACTTTGAATTGGACCGTTTGGATGACCGTCTCTCAGAAGCCAATAAAATTATTGGAGCCTTATCAACTTATCAAGGTCAGTTAGCTAATGTAGAGGTTGCTGAAGAGATACTTGAGAAAAATCATATTGATAAGAATACAGACCCTTATCAAATGAAGAAAGTCCTGGAAGAAGTACAGTTAGAAAGGGCTGCTCTTAAAGAAAAACGTGATGACGTTGTATCTAACTTGACTAAATATCAAAGCATAAATCAAGAACGTCAACACAAGAAAGAAGACAAGGAATTAAAGAAACAACTATAATTTCTTCAAAAAAACAAAACTTTTTACGAATAGATAAATAAAAAGAAAAGGAGTTTGAAGATGATTACAGTTGATGAATTGAGAGAAGCTATTGAAAAAGGCTTTATAAAAGGGAAAACAGTTAGTGTTGTCCGTAGGAATAACCAAATTCATGACTATGTATTACCAGGTGAAAAAGTAGAACCCTGGGAAACTGTCAAAGAAGAATATATAGAAAACATTCTTGAAGAATTAAGAAATACAAATTTGAATTAATTTATAACTACAAGTTCTCTTTACTTACACTATAGTAATAATGTATACTATAGTAAGTATTATATAGGAGGAAGTTATGGATAAAGTAGTCGATGAATTATATAAAAAAATAGAAGACTTTGAAAAAGATTATGATACTTGGGAAAAAAATTCTCATAAAGAGTTAAGAAAGTATCGAAAAAATCTCTTTATTAGTCTTGGCGTTCTATTTCTTCTGATTATTCCTTTTGTAGTTGGGGTAATAGAATGGCAGTGGGGAATCTGGTGGGCTGTAGGTATATTCTTTGGTAGCATAGTTGACATAATAGTTATTAGATACTACTATGTTTGCTTTGATAAAGAGTTTCAAAAGGTCCCTACTAAGTTTGATACTGTTTGCAAAAAAACAGCAGAAGAATTAAAACGTGTTTATGGAGATAACGTATCGAAGTTCATTGATCTTTTAATATCTGATTTAACAAATAAAAAAGCAAATACCTTGAAAGGATATAATAACACAATCAAAGCAGTTACTTCATTACCAACGTTGGTAGCAACTACTGCGTTAGCTTTCCTTTTAAAGGGTGGTTTTGAGTCTAAATTTAGTCACTCTAATTTGAATTTGATTTTTGGAATTTCCCTCCTGATTCTGATTTTTAAGGCAGTAAGTTATGGTATTGTCTCAACTATTAATAACCCTTCTTGGGGTAAACATTATCAGGAATCCACCCTTTTAAAAATTCTTCAGGTAGCTAAATATGAAGTCTTAAAGAAATAATGACAAACTGAAGGACAATAGGCTATAGCCTATTGTCCTTTTTCTTTTTCCCTGGTATCATAGTCTTTAGAAACTGGACAATAGGGTTAGGCAAAATAAGGAGGTAAAGATGGCTAGAATTGGGTATGCTAGGGTCAGCACCAGTGATCAAAATTTAGATAGGCAGTTGGAGTTACTGCAGGATACTGAGAAGGTATTTCAAGAGGCCATTAGTGGAGTGAAGCAGGATCGTCCTGAACTAGCTGCCTTGCTGAATTTTATCCGTGAAGGTGATATTGTGGTAGTCACAGAATTGGAGCGTCTGGGACGAAACAACCAGGACCTCACCACTATCATGAACCAAATCCAAGAGAAGGGAGCTACCCTAGAGGTGCTAAACTTACCTACTCTTAGAGGCATTGAAGATACGAACCTGAGACGGCTACTTAATAACTTGATCTTAGAGTTATACAAATATCAGGCACAGGCGGAGAGGGAACGCATCAAGGAGCGACAAGCCCAGGGCATTGCCTTGGCCAAGACGAAAGGGAAGTATGCAGGAAGAAAACCGTTATTTGGAGAAGATGATAAACGGCTGCAGCATGCTTTTTCACTCTATAAAGCTGGTCACTCAGATAAAGATGTAGCCAAACTGACAGGGATTAATGAGAGGACCTTCAGGCGGTATCGGACCAAATATGGGATATCAAGATAACCCCTTCCTATAGGCTGCGTCACCCCTATAACGGAATGCGTAAGAGTTTTGCAGATTTTTAATTGACAATTCAATACTCGTTTATTTTGATTTAAAAAGAAAACTTTTTATTTTTATGTTTCGTAGATATAAAAAGGGTTATAATAAAGTGACACGTTAAAAATTGAAAGGAAGAGGCATGGCCCAAATCAATATCAAACTGACAGATGACCAAAAACAACAGATCAGTGATATAGCAAAAGAAAGAGGCATCAGTATCACTCAGCTGGTTATCAGTTCTATACTAGATAAAGAAAAATTCTATACTGATAAAGATGGTATAGAAAGTACAGAAGAGGGTATAGACCGTAAAGAAAAAGATAAAGAAGTTAGTGTAGAAAACAATAAAGAAGATAAAGAAAACAGTGTAGAAGAAATCATCTATAAAGAATACTGTGAGACCCTGAAAGAACAGATCATACAAAAAGATAAGCAGATAGATCAACTTCACCAAATTATATATAATAAAGACACCTTACTTATAGAAACAAGTATAGAAAATATAGAAAAAGATGCTATACATAAACATTGGTGGCAATTTTGGAAATAAATAGCGTATAGAATATTTCTATACAAAAACCGAGTATTTCTATACTAAAGTATAGAAATGTTCTATGCTTTCTATACTGCGTTCTATCCTAAAATAACTCCCTCATTTTAAGAGGGAGTTATTTTTTTGTCCTTAATTTATAATAGTTAGGGGAGGGAAATATAATGACAGCATTTAACGAACTAGACTTTAAGCGGAAATTGAGGGAAAATAATCAGCAAACTTTTTTGAAAATGGTTGCTGATTATGAAAAATCAATAGCAGCAAGCATGAGGGCCCAGGGGTTCAAAAGGATCAATCAAAAAGAGCGAACAGTGACATTTTCATTTGGTACCATGACCTTTTCAAGAAGCCGTTGGAAAAAAGGCAGAGTAATCAGGGTACCCGTAGATGAGAAGTTGGGGCTTGTTCCACGTCAACGTTTCTCGCAAGAGTTTTTATATCTGGTAACGGTTCTATCTTCGTTTATGCCCTATCGTAAGGTCGTTGAGGTATTTGATTTATTACAAGATATTGGTATTTCAAAGAATGTCGTTCATAGGGCTGTGTCTGAAGCAGGTAATCTCATCAAGCAAAAAGAAGAGTACGATTCCTGGGCTTTATCAGAAAGTATCGAACGAAAGAAAAAAATCAAGACCGATATAATTTATATTGAAGGTGATGGTGTTTGGGTGAGAAAGTCTGAACGATCCTCCATAGAATTAAGCCACTTTGTTGTACACACGGGTTCTGATAGTAGTTGTAGAAAGAAACTGCAAAATAAATTTGAAGTTATTAACTCAAAAGTGAAAAAAGCAAAAGATACACTGCTTGATTATATAACGACTAATTTTGAGCTTGCACCAGGAACAGCTATCATCACAAACTCAGATGGAGGAAAAGGCTACACCCCGTCATCATTCCGTGAATTTGTTAAATTTTGTTCCAAGGGTGAGCATATTCACTTTTGGGACCCCTACCATGTTAGTGAGTGTATCAAGAAAAATCTTACTCCAATTTCTTGCGATTTAGCTGATGCTGCAGTCAAGAAAATTAGAAAAAGAGACAGGACAGGCCTAAAGGTAATCTTAGATACAGCAGAGTCGCTATTAGAGACAGATGCTAAGATAGAGTCATTTCAGGCCTTCAAGAAACGTATCATCAATGACTTTAGCTATACGGCATCACCAAAGGATAGAGGTCTAGGGGATTTAACCATTGGTGTGATGGAGTCACAACACAGAAAAATGACATATCGAATGAAAAAACGTGGTATGTATTGGTCAGAAGAAGGTGCTGTTGCTATGGCTCAAATAATTTTGTTGTATTATTCAGGAGATTTACGAGATATATTTTTTGGTAGTTGGAGAAAAGAATACAAAAAAATAAAAAAACTAGATCATTTTGATCTAGTTAGGGGAGAAAATAAAAGTGAGCATTTGATCCCTGGAGCAAGAGTTGCACGTGATGGCTTGACTCCTATGATTAGGAAATTATGATAATAGAAAATTAAAAGAACCCTTGATATTATAGGCTTTTAAGAAACTTTATTTAGCAAAAACACTTGCAATTTACTCTAATTGTGATATAATAATCTTATAGATAAAACACGAGAAAAAGACGGAAGGTGCGCGAACACCTTTCCGCCTTACCGATTAAACAAGTAGTAGTTGCTTAATCAGTTTAAAGTTATTGTATCATCAAGATAACAGTAAAGTCAAGACTGAAATGAGTGAAAACGCTACACTTTTTCGGTCTTTCTTTTATGTTCTCTTGGTGATTTTAATTTCTCCCAAAATAGGACACATACGAATTGCCAAGAAAACTTGCAAAAAAGTAAAAAATTAGGTATAATGTAGACAACTATTTGTCGTCTTACTTGGTTGAAATATTGTCCAATCAAGAGATACAGCAGTTAAATCAACGTTTTTTCGGTCAGATTTAGCTGCTATTTTTGTGCTTATTTTTAGGATTTCCAAGTGTTGTAACGCATATTTAAAGGTTCTAAAAATTCACAGATTAAGTTATCGCTTATCATTAATCAGTTAAGTGGATCTTAGTGTTTAATCACTTGTCAATGGGACAAGCAACTGAAAAAGGCAGAAGACAAATATTTAAAGTGCACGACTTGCAAAGCAGGTCTCGAATGTAGAAAAGGAGTAGAAGACTTGGCAGGACATGACGTTCAATACGGGAAACATCGTACCCGTCGTAGTTTTTCAAGAATCAAAGAAGTTCTTGATTTACCAAACTTGATTGAAATCCAAACGGATTCATTCAAAGAATTCTTGGATACTGGTCTTAAAGAGGTTTTTGAGGATGTACTTCCTATCTCAAACTTCACAGACACTATGGAATTGGAATTCGTTGGTTACGAATTGAAAGAGCCTAAGTATACACTTGAAGAAGCTCGTATCCACGATGCATCATACTCAGCACCTATCTTTGTGACTTTCCGTCTTATTAACAAAGAAACTGGTGAAATCAAAACTCAGGAAGTCTTCTTCGGAGATTTCCCTATTATGACTGAGATGGGTACTTTCATCATCAATGGTGGTGAACGTATTATTGTTTCTCAGATGGTGCGCTCACCTGGTGTTTACTTTAACGATAAGGTTGATAAAAACGGCAAAGTGGGTTATGGATCAACAGTTATCCCTAACCGTGGGGCATGGCTTGAGCTCGAAACAGATTCAAAAGACATCGCCTACACTCGTATCGACCGTACACGTAAGATTCCATTCACAACGCTTGTGCGTGCGCTTGGATTCTCAGGTGATGACGAAATTGTTGATATCTTTGGTGATAGCGAGTTGGTTCGTAACACCATTGAAAAAGATATCCACAAAAACCCAGCAGATTCACGTACTGATGAAGCACTTAAAGAAATTTATGAACGTCTTCGTCCAGGTGAACCAAAAACTGCCGACAGCTCACGTAGCTTGCTTGTAGCTCGTTTCTTTGATCCACGTCGTTATGACTTGGCTGCTGTTGGTCGTTACAAAGTCAACAAAAAACTTAACATCAAGACACGTCTTTTGGGACAAACAATTGCTGAAAACTTGGTAGATCCTGAAACAGGTGAAATCCTTGTTGAAGCTGGTACTGAAATGACACGTGATGTGATTGATTCAATCGCAGAATACTTGGATGGTGATTTGAACAAATTTGTATACACACCAAACGATTATGCGGTGGTTACAGAACCTGTTGTTCTTCAAAAATTCAAGGTTGTTGCACCAAATGATCCAGATCGTGTGGTTACAATTGTTGGTAATGCCAACCCAGATGACAAAGTTCGTGCTTTGACAACAGCGGATATCTTAGCTGAAATGAGCTACTTCCTCAACCTTGCTGAAGGTATCGGTAAAGTAGACGATATCGACCACCTTGGTAACCGTCGTATCCGTGCCGTTGGTGAATTGCTTGCTAACCAATTCCGTATTGGTTTGGCTCGTATGGAACGTAACGTACGTGAGCGTATGTCAGTTCAAGATAACGAAGTCTTGACACCACAACAAATCATCAATATTCGCCCTGTAACTGCAGCTGTTAAAGAATTCTTTGGTTCTTCACAGTTGTCACAGTTCATGGACCAACACAACCCATTGTCAGAGTTGTCACACAAACGTCGTTTGTCAGCCTTGGGACCTGGTGGTTTGACACGTGACCGTGCCGGATATGAAGTTCGTGACGTGCACTATACGCACTACGGTCGTATGTGTCCAATTGAAACACCTGAAGGACCTAACATCGGTTTGATCAATAACTTGTCTTCGTACGGACACCTTAACAAGTATGGTTTCATTCAAACACCATATCGTAAGGTTGACCGTGCAACTGGTAAAGTAACCAACGAAGTAGTTTGGTTGACTGCCGACGAAGAAGATGAGTACACAGTTGCTCAGGCTAACTCTAAATTGAACGAAGATGGAACATTTGCAGAAGAAATCGTTATGGGTCGTCATCAAGGTAATAACCAAGAGTACCCATCACACCTTGTAGATTTCGTGGATGTTTCTCCTAAACAGGTAGTTGCCGTTGCGACAGCATGTATTCCTTTCTTGGAAAACGATGACTCTAACCGTGCCCTCATGGGTGCCAACATGCAACGTCAGGCTGTGCCTTTGATTGATCCTAAAGCACCTTATGTTGGTACTGGTATGGAATATCAAGCTGCCCACGATTCAGGAGCTGCAGTTATTGCTCAACACGACGGTAAAGTTGTCTACTCTGATGCTGATAAAGTTGAAGTTCGTCGTGAAGATGGTTCTCTTGATGTTTATACTATTCAAAAATTCCGTCGTTCAAACTCAGGTACTGCCTATAACCAACGTACTTTGGTTAAGGTTGGCGATATTGTTGAAAAAGGTGATTTTATCGCTGACGGTCCATCTATGGAAGGTGGAGAAATGGCCCTCGGTCAAAACCCTATTGTCGCATACATGACATGGGAAGGTTACAACTTCGAGGATGCCGTTATCATGAGTGAGCGTCTTGTGAAAGATGACGTTTATACATCTGTTCACTTGGAAGAATTCGAATCAGAAACACGTGATACAAAGCTTGGGTCTGAAGAAATCACACGTGAATTGCCAAACGTTGGTGAAGAAGCCCTCAAAGACCTTGACGAAATGGGTATTATCCGTATCGGTGCTGAGGTTAAAGAAGGTGACATTCTTGTTGGTAAGGTAACACCTAAGGGTGAAAAAGACCTTTCTGCTGAAG
>OLFS01000521.1_pt1 | contig 36201 bp, 40 predicted proteins | sample 1605491 | NCBI WGS metagenome assembly OLFS01 (sample SAMEA3888921, study PRJEB22519) | human gut metagenome | biome: human gut; feature: human-associated habitat; material: faeces | place: Denmark | collected 2011 | reverse complement strand
TATAATAAGAGGAAAGCCAAGTGACATAAGGGAGGGCATATTCATGATTTGTAAACATTGTGGAGCTAAAATTCCGGAAGGAAGCCGTTTTTGTATTTACTGTGGAAAAAAGCTGGAAGATTCACTGTTCGTCGCCGATGATCAGACCCAGATTCGCCAGCCGGTCCCCACTCCATCTTCCCAGTGGGCAGCTGAATCACCGGAAGCGCAGGAAGCACCATACACGGCAATCACAGACGCTGACGATGAACTTATTACACTTCGGAAACATATGAAAATCGGCGCCATACTGATGGGAATCTATGTGTTCCTCACCGCCGGGTTCATCGTTTATCAGATGATGTGCAATAAATCTCTTGCATCAGAAGTAACTCTTCTCCGTCAGCAGAATATACAGCAGGCTGCTGATATTGCCACATTGAAAGAAGATACCAAAAACCTGAAGGATGATTTATCCGATGCACAGACACAGACTCAGAATGCGCAGGACGAAGCAGCTGAAGCCCACCAGAACCTTAAAAAGGCACAGCAGGCCGCCCAGAATGCCAATGATGTACTTGACTATATCCTGAGCTGGTAACAGGCACAGACTTTTCCACCACATTTCATTACTCTGCCTGACAGGCTGGGTCGGGTTATCCCCCGGTAACCGCCCATACCAAAAGAAGCGGCAGTGAACTGAGAATATACTTCCCGTTCACTGCTGCTTCTTTTTAGTCTTTATTCCCTGCTCTGTTTCAATAAACGGATTTCCTCATCCGTCAGTTTCCTGTACTGTCCCTCCTGCAGGTTCGGATCCAGTTCCAGAGAACCCATCCGGATACGCTGCAAATAGATGACTTCCTTGCCTATGGCATGAAACATCTTCTTAATCTGATGATATTTTCCTTCCTGAATCACCACAGTAATTTCAGTGACCCCATCGGGCAAATCCTGTCCCGGCGCGTTACTCATCGCCAGATCCCGGAAGTCTGCTTCCGCAGGTATCTCTCGGTATGCCTGAATTTTCAGTTGAGCCGGAAGTGCCCGGAACCCCTCTTCTATAAACAATCCTCTGGCAAAGGCCTTCACATCATTTTCAGTTACTTTGCCGCTGACCCTGGCCAAGTATTCCTTATCCACATGATGTTTCGGTGACAGCAGCTGATGGTTCAGCTGTCCATCGTTGGTTATGAGCAGCAGACCCACCGTATCCTTATCCAGACGGCCCACCGGAGAAATATCCTTTCGATGTTCCCCGGCCATTAAATCTAGCACGGTTTCCTGCCGCGCATCTTCCGTCGCCGTGATAACTCCCCGTGGCTTGTTCATCATGTAATATTCATATTCATTGTATACAACGGGAATTCCGGCCAGGACAATATCTGATGTCTTTGTCACAGCGGTTCCCGGATCCTTCACCGTAACGCCGTCCACCATAACCAGACCTTTACGTATCAGCTGTTTCAGTTCTTTACGGGTTCCCTGATTCATATCCGCTAAAAATTTATCCAGTCTCATGCATTTCTCCTTAATATAGTACCCTGTACATTCCCACCGGGTTTCCGGTTCCTTTCCCGGAGCGGCAGAACCTGTACATGCCGCCGATAAAACCGTCACTATCTGATAATAAAAACATTTCCATCAAAATCAATGATTTGTTCTTCCTTCATCCGAGTAAGTTCCCTTGTCATAGCACTGCGGTTAGCCCCTATAAACTCCGCCATTTCTGTACGGGATAACGGCAAATGAATATACCTTGATTTCTGATGCTGCGCAATCATGGAAATATATGACATAATCTTTTCCCGAAGTGCGGGTCTGGACATGATTTCTATCTTTTCCATAAGCTGAAAGTTTTTCTTTCCCATACACTCAAACAGATTTCTCAGCAGCCGGTGATGTTCCTCATCGCCGCAGCAGTCATGTACAATCTGCTCAAAACGGATAAAGACAACCTCTGTATCTGCGGCTGCCTCAAAAAAAGTATATGAGCTCTTCTCCTGCCGGACCGCAAAGGATTCTCCAAACAGATCCCCGCGGGACATATAGGCAATCAACGTCTTACGCCCCCATACATCATACTTCAGCATATGCACACTGCCCGACAGGATAACACCTATGGCTCCCGCGGTCTCACCGGCGGCAATAAGGGTTTCACCCTTCTTATATTCTCTGCCATGCGCCCCTACCGCCTGGAGAAGAGGACAAATCCGATGCTCCGGTATTCCCCGGAAAAGTGGAATTCCCCGGTATTTATCCATATCCACCCGCATATATATCACCATCCACTGCTCAATTCAACTGACTTATGTTCTTATACCATACCTGATTTTTGTTGCCCATGCAACAATAAATAACTCCCTATCTCCATATAATGAAAATACAAATCAAACCTGCAGATTGAGGAGGTAAAATAATATGACAACAATATACGGAAAGGTGTTTTCCCTGGTGGAGGAAAATCCACCGATTTCAGGATGCACCACTTCAGAAACACTTATGAACGGATCCGATTTTTCCGTGGTTTCCCTGGCCTTGGGTGAAGGGACTGGAATCAGCGATACCATTTATGACATTCCCCGGCTCTGGATTTCCTTCCATGGCTCGCTGGAAGTCAATGGAAAATCACTGCCTGCAGGAAGCCTGTATGCAGTACCGCTGAGTACACCAGTCAGCATCCGGGCAGGAGAAAACAGCGTGTATGAAGAAATTATCCTTCCCCAGGGAACTTTCATGAAAAATGTTATCCAGGATGGGGAAATAAAGTCCCTGAAAGACCTGATTCCTTCCGGAAAAGGTAAGATCATAAATCGTGACCTTGTCGACAGCGACACCATCATGATGGCCGCCCTGTCCATGGACGCCGGCTGTGCGCTTCCTGCCCACGCGGCGCCGGGAGAAGCGCTGATTACCGTGCTGGACGGAGAAGGTGTCATGATGTACGAAGGAACCGACCATCCAATCCACGCCGGAGAATCCTTCCGCATGGCCAAAGGCGGCCGCCATGCCGTTAAGGCGGTAACCCCATTCAAGATGCTGCTGATTCTGGAAAAAGAAAAGAGATAAGCAATAAAGAGGCCATGTATATCATGACCTCTTTATTGTTTATCCCTCTGAATAACACATCGGAATTTTCAATTCGTGAATCACATCACTCTCAAATTATGGGGCAAGTTACGCCGAAAAAAGCAAGAACGTGAGCAACATGATGCCGATAAGTACGACTGAGAGGGGGATATAGCCAAAGAAAAGCCAAGCGAGCAAAAGCAACGGCCCTATGGTAACGCAAACCACTCGTACAAAAACCAAAATGACCATAAGCACAGTCAAGCACAGTTCAGCGAACTTCTTTAAATACGGCTTGATGCTGTCAATGCGTTCCCGAATCCCGATTGCCTTCAAAAGCATAGCAGGGAAAACAAGAACTAATACGCCTAAAGGACGAACTGAGTTCATTGGAAGGTCAAAGAGCACATGAACTACTAAATATGCGCAACCATAAATGGCGGTACCCAATGCCATCCACAGACAAACTATCAAAATCCAAGCAAAGCAATTCCAAACGACATCCTTTAGCTTATCCATTGCAAAATGCCTCCCTACTAGCCTTAAATCCGCTCTATTTTGCCCAACAGACGCATATTAATGTCTTTACGACCTAAGAGCAACAAAAACGAGTGAGAGAATAAAGAAAAACCCAAGGTGGGAAACATCAAAGACAAGCCAGACTATGAAGTTTAGAAAACCACCGAGCAACATACTATAAGTTAGCCACAAACAAATAACCTGAATCCAAATCCAAATAGCCTGAACCCAAATCCAGACGACATCCTTTAGCTTCCTCACCAGTCATCCTTTCTCATTTCACCAAATTCTGCACTCTATTTTCTTTTTTGAGGAGCAGGTTGATGAAGTAAATCTGGCCTTTGCCAGTAACAAGTGTTGTTCTTGCGGTACCTACCGAACCGTCTGCGTTCGCCACGACTCTTTCCTTGACCTTGAGCAGCTCCATAGTTTAACCATATTCGTAAATCACATCACTCTCAAACCGTCATTTCGATGACCTCCATGTGTATGGAACTAAGTAACAATTCTTCGGAATTGTTACTTTTTTATTGCAGCGTTTGTTTATTGTTATAAACTATATATAATGATTTTTGTAATTCTATCTCTATGATACAACCTAACATGAGTAAAAAAACTCACATTATGCTCATACTAAAAAAACAGCCGCGTAGTGGATTATCTACTGCTGATAATCCACTGTGTGGCTGTTTAATTCATTCGATTCTTAAAAATCTTCCCCTACTCAGGCATCGCTTCTGGCAAAGGAATTCTTCATACCATTGCTGGCGGTATAAAGAACATTACCCAGTGTCCGGGTGGTTTCTTCTCTGGCAATGGAGGCCATTTCATCATTAGCCGCTTCCAGGAATGCGTGAACATCTGCGGGCTGTTCTGCCACGAATTTTCTGTCAGTTCGAATAATGAATTCATGACCTTTACTATGCATAGTATTCTGATATCTTTCGATATGAATAGCACTGGTATTAAAATGCGCATCGGCCAGTGCGCCAATCAGACGGTTTGCCCAATAGAAATTGTCTGTGGTCACTTTGTCTGTGGTATTGTCCAGATATTCCGGGGTTTTGGTTACATTCGCATAAAATGGTACGAAGGCATTAAATACGTTAGACCCTTCAGCAATCCATTCCACTGCCATGATTTCGTCCGGCATATATGGACGCAGCTGTGTCAGTGCCACAAAATTAGTTCTGTTAATACCAATGGCACGATATTTATTTCTTTCACCGTCTGCCTCATGTTTTCCATACGGGTCATAAGGAGTTCCCTGATAATGTGCAGAAAGTACATATTTTACATCTTCTACAGTAATCAGTTTTTCTGGCACCATGCTCCACGGCAAAATATCCGATTCCGGATTAAAAGTGGCTCCTTTGCCTTCCAGATGAGGATTCAGTGTTCGCAGCATAAACCATGCGCGGCAGGTGTTATAAGTATGATCCGAATCATCATGGCTGCCAAAAGCGGCCCGGGTATCAAAATGTTGTTCATCGGCCAGGGAATACCCTTCCTCATGCGGTGTCAGATTCAGATGATTTTCCGTAACAAATTCCACCAGATCAGCTGAACACATATGCTCGTTCTGCTCTCCCAGTGCATCGGTGAAATCGAAGGAATCAATGCCCAGCTGATTAGGAACTACTACATAGCTGTTATCCGGTACCTTTTTGGCCATCCAGTGATGTCCTCCAATGGACTCAAACCACCAGATTTCATCTTTATCCTGGAATCCGATGCCGTTCATTTCATAGGTGCCGAACTGTTCATGCAGCTTACCAAGGCGGATTACCCCTTCCCGTGCGGAATGAATGTACGGCAGCACGATGGTCAGATAATCTTCTTCACCGATTCCTCCTTTTACCAGCGGGTCAGCCCCCAGCACTCTCGGATTAGAGGTTATCGTTTCTGTTTCTGACATAGCCACATTGACTTCATTGATACCAGCTTCGCCCCACACCCCCTGGGTGGACGGAGCATCCGGCATGGACGTATACCGCATAGGGTTGTCCGGAAGTTCTATTTCCACTTTGGAAATTTTGGACACATAATGTCTCGGCTGATCTTTCGGATTAATTACCGTAAATTTTTTAGAAGTAAATACCCCCGACGGAGAGTCCTCATTGCGGGCCATCATAGTGGATCCGTCATAGGAAGCATTTTTACCTACAAGAATGGTTGTACATGGCATAACTGTTCCTCCTTCATACGTTTATATTCCATTTCTTATTTTAACACACCGGAGTCTAAGAAAATCATAGTCTGCATTGGAACAAATGTTCTTTATGTGGTAGAATATTTTTCATATAGAACTTTTGTTCGTGGAGAAAGGTGGGATCAGGATTGCCCTTATGTACCTATGTCTGTATTGATTTAAAGAGTTTTTATGTCTCCGTGGAATGTGTGGACAGAGAACTGGATCCCTTTTCCACCAATCTGGTAGTAGCTGATCCGTCACGAGGAAAAGGCGCGCTCTGTCTTGCCATTTCCCCTGCCATGAACGCGCTGGGGGTACGCAACCGCTGCCGCCTGTTTGAAATTCCCGCCCATATGCGCTACATCACCGCCATGCCCAGAATGCAGCATTATATCGATGTATCCGCTGAGATTTATGGCATATATCTGCAGATGATTGCCCCGGAAGATATCTACGTGTATTCCATCGATGAATGTTTTATCAACGTAGCTCCTTATCTTCATCTGTACAAGAAGACCCCCAGGGAAATGGCCGTCTTCCTCATGGATACTGTCCGCAGAAAAACGGGAATCTGTGCTACTGCAGGAATAGGCACTAATCTATTTCTGGCTAAAGTGGCCATGGATATTATTGCGAAGCATGTGGACAGCCATATTGGTCTGCTTACAGAGAAAAGTTTCCGGAAAACCCTGTGGCATCACCGCCCTATCACCGATATATGGAATATTGGTAAAGGAATTGCCCGCCGCCTGGAAAAATATGGTGTTTTTGATTTGTATGGTATCACCCTTCTCCCCAAATCCCTGCTCTATAAGGAATTTGGATGTAATGCCCAGTTCCTCATTGACCATGCCTGGGGCCGAGAATCCTGCACGCTGGCCGATATTCATTCCTATCATCCAGAATCCCACTCCCTGTCCAACAGTCAGATCTTATTTTCAGACTATACTGCGGAAGATGCCAGCCTGCTTGTCCATGAAATGAGCCGTGTACTTATCGATGAGCTGCTGGAGAAAGAACTGGCCACCCAGGCTATATCCCTTCACATAGGTTACAGCCACGACAAAGCTCTCTCTTCCGGAGGCACCAGAAGGCTTTCCTCCTATACCGATGTTCCCAGCATCATCACCAGCGCCTTTACTCAGCTTTACCATGATAAGGTCCGGCGTCTATTCCCCATACGCCGGCTAAGCCTTTCTCTGGATCAGGTCATACCCGCCGCCAGTGTGCCTGTCCAGTTAAGTTTATTTGAAAACACCGAGCAGGAGGATAAGGAACGGATAAGGGAAAAGGCTATAAATTCCATAAAAAGACGCTTTGGAAAAAATGCCATCCTGCGCGGTACTGACTTACTCCCCCAGTCCACCGCAAGAAAACGAAATACTCTGATAGGCGGTCATAATGCGGGGCTGTGCAAACCATAGCATATGAAAGTGAGGTGAATCCTTTGAAAAATAATCGAGCCAGACAATTTCTTCCTTTCAACGGACTGCGAGGTTTTACAGAACAGTTGAAAAAGCAGGAAGAACTTTTCGAAGAAGAGCTGCCCCTTACCGATGATGAAGCAGAATCCCTGAACCATATAGTTCCCCGGCTTACCCGAGACTGCCTTATCCGCATCCGTTACTATCATCTGAATCAATACAAAACCCTGCAGGGGTACCTGCAGGGCATAGATACTGTTCACCAGATTCTCCATCTGTGCGGTCAGTCTATTTCTTTTTCACACATAAAAAGTATCCAGCTTTGTTCAAACAAAGAAAACTGTCAATAGTAAATACAGTAAATCTGTATTCGAGACTCACTTCCCCGGTGCTGCGGAAACAGAAAATTTATATTCCGTTTTCCCTGGAAATCATCAGATGATGATTACTTCCCATATGTCCTTATATCCTGGCCTCTGATGATATGGATTCCTTCCGGCTTTTCTTCCCCGGCGCGCTCCATCGCCGCTGCCACTACCTCTGTCTTCATGGGATTCCAGTTTCTGAACCACCCAAATCGGTTGCACAGCTGAAGCAATGCCACAAGCAGCGGTTCCGTTATTCTCTTTGTCTTTTTTCTTATAAGAGCCGGTGGCTGCATAATGACCAGAGAAGGAAATTCCAGCTGCTGCATAGCCTTCTCCAGTTTCCCTTTCATGGACATATAAAAGTAACTGCTTTTTGCATCTGCCCCCAATGACGATACCAGAACCAGCTCCCGCACTCCGTTTCGTCTGGCTGCTCTAGCAAATTCATACTGATAATCATAATCCACACGCCATTGTGCATCCTTGCTGCCTGCTTGTTTTTTGGATGTTCCTAAGGCCGAAAAGAGGACATCCCCCTGAACCAGCCCTTCCCAATCCTGCATTTTTTCAAAATCTATAACATGTTCCTTTATTCGGTCATCAGCAGGGAATGCAGGTCTTCTTACAAAGACATGTATTTCCTCCCAGTAATCATGTCTCAGTAATTCACTGACCAGATCTCTGCCTACTGCACCTGTGGCTCCTATCACTAATGCTTTCATATATTGTACCTTTCCTTCAACTTCACGGGTATTAATTATTCTGTATTGTATGGAACCTGCCCTGCTATGTCAAACGGTTTCTTCCCCGTTTCTTATTAGCCAGAAAATCCAGCCTGGGGGTATAATAGGTACAGTTTTTATCCATCTTCAAGTATGTCTCTCTGCTTATCCGGCATGACCAAAAAGGAGTACTCTGTCAATTATGGCTATCTCTACAGTATTAACTCAGGTCCAGGTTCTTTTTATTCTTCTGAGCATAGGATATTATCTCAGTGCCAGGTACATAGTGACCGATACCGGTATACAGCAGCTGACAGCACTGTGATATTTTCTGATTATGCCCTGTGTACTGTTCTCTGCCTTCGAAATCCCTTTTCGTCAGGACATTTTCCATAATCTTCTGCTGACTGCCATGGCCGCTGTATTTACCCATGCGCTTCCTGTCTTTTTATCCCCATTTATTTTCTCCCGAAAGCTGATTCCGGATGCCGGTCAGCGAGCGGCGCTGCAATTCAGTGCTTCCTACTCCAACTGTGGCTTTATGGGACTTCCCCTGCTTATGGCCATCGGTGGTTCTAACGGATTATTTTATGGTTCTGCCTACCTCTTTATTGATGGTCTGTTTATCTGGACCCACGGTCTCCTTCTGTATACTCATGAGATGAATATACAGGCCTTATGGAAATCTTTTAAAAATCCTAATATTCTGACGGCCTTTATCGGTCTCATCGTCTATTACTTTTCAATTCCACTACCCCATGCCCTCTCCCTCACCGTCCATTATATCGCCCAGATTACAGATTAATACCGGCCTGGCCATGATTGTGGTAGGAGCCACATTAACCCGCTTTCCGATTTCTACCATTTTCTCCACAGGGAAAGCATGGGTGGGCATGTTAACTCACAATCTGCTGATACCTCTCCTTATGATACCGCTTCTCCGGCAACTGCCTCTCCCTCGGGATGTCTACCTCACCTGCATGATTTTTCTTGCCTGTCCCATTGCCAGTTTTTCTGTCATGTTTCCTCAGCTCACCCATCAGGATACGGTATTCCCCGGTCAGATTCTCGCCCTGTCAACACTTTCCTGTATTATCACCATTCCTCTGATTCTGACTCTGGCCGGCTGATTTATCCCCCAGGAATTCCCCCGCCGCCCCTGTCAATCGACTCCATTGCAAAAAGGTCAGTGAAACTTTTCACTGGCCTTTTATCGTTACAGCCTCAGTAATATATGTGCTACATTAAAATAAATTATCAGTGATCCGGCATCTACAATCGTAGTAATGAGCGGAGAAGCCATAATGGCCGGATCCATTTTAAACCAGGCAGCCAGAATTGGCAGAAATCCGCCAATACTCTTCGCCATAATCACTGTAAATACCATGGCAATGGCCACGGTAAGTCCCACCATTGACTGCCCCGGATACTGCAGATAAATGCGGATAAAGTTGACGAATGCCAACCCGGCACCACAACAGGTTGCTACACGCAGTTCTTTCCAGATGACCTTCCATGCATCGCTCATCTGAATTTCATGAAGTGCCATTCCCCGTATAACCAACGTACTGGACTGACTGCCTGCATTACCTCCGGTATCTGTAAGCATGGGAATAAAGGTAATAAGTACAGGAAGTGCCGTAAGAGCTCCCTGAAAACTACCTATGATGCCACCGGAAATCAAATCAGAAATCATCAGTACCAACAGCCACCCAAATCGATTTTTCACCATCTGCATAACCGAAGTATGGAGATATGTTCCCTCTTCAGGCTTTGTTGCTGCCATTTTCTGAAAATCTTCCGTAGTTTCTTCCCTCATGCCATCAATTGCATCATCTACCGTAATAACTCCAATCAGCCGGTTTTCCAAATCTGTTACCGGAATACAGGTCAGATCATATCTTTCAAAAAGATGAAAAACACGTTCTCTGTCATCGGTGCTGTATGTTTTTACCATGCTTTGGGTCATAAGGTCTCTCAAAAACGTATCCGGATTAGACAGCAGCATATCCCGTAAGCTGACCACCCCCAGCAGGTTACCGCCAGCCGATATAATATATGCCGTATATATATCCCTGTGCTCCCTACCATGCTGCTGTATCCACGCCAACGCTTTTTCCACGGTCATGTTTTCCGCAAAGCTTATAAATCCGGTGGTCATGATGGCACCAGCACTATCTTCTGGATACTGCAGTAACTGACTTATATACTTCCTGTCCTCAGGCTCTGCCCTGGAAAGTATATTCTGAACGAGGGATACCGGCAGCTTCCTTAGCATATCCGCGGCATCGTCAGCGGCCATCTGCGAAATAGTGTCTTTGGTTTCCGTGTCTGTAAATTCTGGTAATAGCTGCTTCTGTTCATTCGGACTCATTTCTGCAAACGTATCCACTGCCTGTTTTGCAGGCAGCATTCTAAGCAATTGAAGTTTTTCATCCGTTGTCAGTTTGGTCATCAGTTCCGCACAGTCCACCGGGGGCAGGTGCAGGCAGTAATTCTGTAATACATGCAGTTTAATATTCTGATTTCTTTCACTGCGCCATTCCAGTTTCTGTTCTTTTGTCATCATAATATTCTCCTTCCGATTGTCTGATGAATACAGAATCATTCTGTATTTCCGTAATCTGGAAAGAAACTGATGGGAGTAACTGGCATAACTACCGGGACCAGTCTTCCATCACTCATGAATCAGCATAATTTCATGGAATGGAGGTCTGGTTATCCCACCGATTATTTATGCTCATATTCACTCGATCACCGTCTCCATCCATTGAAATTCACGCTCCTTTCATTCATGATTTAAAGCAAAAGATTTATGAGGTAGTGTACCCCGATACATTATAGCACCTGATCTGCCAGGGTACCATCTTCCTTGTCGCTGATTCCAGCAATCTGATGTAAATAAAAATGGGGCTGTAACGTAATTAAAGCTAAGTAAAAACACCGTCAAACAAAGATATGGCGGTGTTTTTAGCATGAAAAAGCCTCCCTGAAGGAGGCCTTTTCCAGTATGATTTAGTTGTGTTGAGAAAAATCATACAGAAGAATTATGCCAATCAATCAACACTTAGGCAAACCGTTTTAATGTTTGACTACAATTCAAGAGTTCCCGATGATTCACCGGTCCGTCTGCTCAATATAGTTTTAGAGGAGTTGGATTATACAGAACTGCTGTGTTGCTATTCTTCCTGTGGAAGAAAAACCAGGCTGGACCCGGTAACCATCTTTAAAATCATAGTTTATGCCATGTCGGAATGCATTTATTCTACCCGTGAGATGGCGGAACCACGCAGAAAGAATATGGAATATATCTGGCTTATGAATGGCATGTATGTCCCAAGCCATATGGTTTTCGGACGTTTCTTCCAGCGTATTCCGGAAGAGGTCCTGCACAGATTGTCTGCACAGCTTGTCCGAAAAATCTTTGCCCCTGACGAGTTATACATTGATGGGACCAAGATAGAAGCCAATGCCAACCGTTATACCTCTGTCTGGAAGAAGAGTGTACAGCGGAGACTGGCCCGGCGCCAGGAGAAACTAAAGAAGATACATCAGATGGCACAGGAGGTTTTAGGCCTGGACATTTCTTCTCTGGATATGGAAGATATGATGACAAAGCTGTCCGAAGTACGCCGGGAAGAAAATATTTCCTTTGTATATGGACCAGGACATCGTAAATATCCTCTGCAGAGATTTTGGGAAGAATGTATCGCCATAAATGAAAAGAGGCAGGAAAAATGTCTTTAAGGAACTGCTTCTGATTGCAAGGGGAACCAATATCCGCAAATTACATCACCGGATACAAAGTGGACGAGCGGGGATATCCAGATTTGAATTAGAAGAAGCCTAAAAAATTAAGGAGCCCGATGAAGTAATTTTAACATGCGACAAATACATAGAATATATAAAAATCCTTTGGACAACAAATCCAAGGGATAAAATTTTGCCCAGCAAAAAAGAGCTGTAACGAATGATCAGGTATTAAAACCTTCATTTCGTTACAGCCCCATTTTTTCATGCTATTGGGATATCGGCCATCTGTCAGAATATATGTCCCAACCCCATTATTCCCATTCAATAGTGGACGGCGGCTTAGAAGTTACATCGTAAACTACACGGTTTACCCCCTTAACTTCGTTGCAGATTCTACGGCTCATTTCATCCAGAACTTCCCATGGGAAATGGAAATAATCTGCAGTCATACCATCGGAACTGGTAACTGCACGAATTCCTACGGTATAATCATAGGTTCGTTCATCCCCCTGTACGCCGACGCTGCGAATTGCTGCCGGAAGTACAGCGAAAGACTGCCAGATATCATTATAGAGGCCGCGCTGTTTGATTACATCGCGGACAATGAAATCGGCACGACGGAGAATGTCCAGTCTTTCCGGAGTGATTTCCCCGATAATGCGGATAGCAAGACCCGGACCCGGGAATGGCTGACGGTTGATAACTTCTTCCGGAAGTCCCAGTTCACGCCCCAGCTGACGGACTTCATCCTTAAACAGTTCACGCAGCGGTTCAATAAGGCTGAACTTCATATCCTTCGGAAGACCGCCTACATTGTGGTGAGACTTAATGGTAGAAGCAGTGGCTGTACCAGATTCCACTACATCCGGATACAGTGTGCCCTGTACCAGGAATTTTACATCTGGAATCTTGTTAGCTTCTTCCTGGAATGTATGAATAAATTCCGCACCAATGGTCTTACGCTTCTTTTCCGGTTCAGTTACACCCTTGAGGAGATCCATAAAGTGTTTGGACGCATCAATATGAACCAGTTTCATGTTGAACTTGTTTGTGAAAGTATCCACTACCTGTTCAGCTTCACCCAGACGCAGGAATCCGTGATCTACGAATACGCAGGTCAGCTGATCTCCGATAGCCTTGTGAACCAGTACAGCGGCAACAGAGGAATCCACACCGCCGGATAATGCACAGATTACATTATGATTGCCAACCTGTTCACGAATACTCTTTACTGCAATATCGATATAGTTGCCCATGGACCAACCGCCCTGGCACCCGGCAATTTCAAAAAGGAAATTTTTGAGCATAGTGGCGCCTTCCGGAGTATGTACTACTTCCGGATGGAACTGCACACCATAAATGCGTCTTGCTTCATCAGCAACCGCTGCGGTCGGTGTCAGATCGGTATGTCCTGCCAGACCAAAGCCCGCCGGCATATCGGTAACCGAATCCCCATGGCTCATCCATACGGCGGTTTCTTTGCTTACACCTTCAAACAGAGGGCTGCTTCCATCGCGATAGAACATGGCATGACCATATTCCCTCTTTTCCGGACGTGCTACCTTGCCGCCCAGTTCGCTGCAGATAAGCTGCATACCATAGCAAATTCCCAGTACCGGAATACCTGCATCAAAAATCCGGGTATCAACCTTCGGTGCGTCCAGCGCATTTACGCTGGCCGGTCCACCGGAAAGGATGATTGCCTTAGGATTCTTTGCCAGAATTTCTTCTGCGGATTTTACGTACGGGAGAATTTCACAGTATACACCGCATTCGCGAACTCTTCTCGCGATAAGCTGAGCATACTGGCCGCCAAAATCGACAATAACAACTAATTCCTGGTGCTCCATTTCTTCCTCCTGCTTTCTTATCAAAATGCTATAAGAGTCATTATAACATAGAAAACGTATATGTATAGGCAATATGTACAGAAAACCGGTTATTCTATGATTTTATCCGGTAAATTCTGCAATCTGGACAGAATGTTCTGTATTATTCCGCTTTCAGGAGAGGAAGTTCTTCCAGATAGGTAATATCATGACGCTTAGCCGCATCGCCTTCTGCCAGAATGGCAAACCGTCCGATGACCTGACCGCCAGCCTGCAGCGCCAGATTCTCCAGTGCGGAGATGGATCCGCCGCTGCTGATTACATCATCCACCAGCAGTACCTTATGACCGCGGATTCTTTCGATGTCGTCATCCATGAGGCACAGAATCTGCTTCCCCGCGGTAGTGATGGAATGGTCTTCCACTACCAGAGGATTTTCCATATAGGCCTTAATTGATTTTCTGGCCACTACATAGTAGGGAAGCCCCATATGACGGGCCATGGATTCTGCCAGCGGAATACCTTTTGTTTCCGCTGTCATAATGACTTCCGTATCCGCTGGTGCCTTCGCCGCCAGGGCCGCTGCCGTTTTTTCTGTGAGTTCAATATCCCCCAGAATAATGAATCCGGCAATGGCAATTTCGTCATTCAGATTGATAACATGCAGTTTTCGTTTGCATCCTGCTACATTGATTTCATAAAATCGCTTTCCCACGTTTTTTCCTTCTTTCCAACAGGAATCCCACCTGTCGATTTAAGTCTTCCTGATTACTGATTCGATGAAGAAGAGGTGATTTCCACAATCGGTTTAGACTCGATTTCCACTTTAATGGTATCGTCGTCCTTCTTCTGCTGTGTTCCTCCAGCTGCAGAATCCCCGCTATCCGAATCCGTCCCCTTCTCCGCCGCTGGTTGTCCTGCCTGATTGTCCGCGTCTTTATTTTCTGCCGCCTTCTGTGCAGCTTCTGCTTCTTCTACGCGTTTATCCACCATGTTGTCATCTTCGGTCTTCTGAACTTCCTGCTGCTGTTCATAGAGAATCTGGTCTACTTCCTTTTCATATTTAGCACGATGTTCTTCGCCACCAATATCTTTTCGAAGCAGTTGGGCCGCCAGATTATATGGCTGCCCCTCCTTATGCGGAATAGCCTGCCATTTTCCTGAGCTGCCTAACACAAAATTGTTTCCATCTTCTGCCAACCTGAAGCTTACCACTTTCTGCTCCTGTACCTGGCCTTCAACAACATTCAAAATAATGACCGCCACGCTGATGCCATCATCGGAAATCTCCTTAACGGTAGCCGAATTGATATCCATGTATACACCCGTATCCTGTAGATCTGACGTATCACTGATCATCGGATAGTTCGTATTGTTCCATAAATAAGTCACCGTCTGTTTATGCGTACTGTGCCCGACCTTCTGACGAAGCAGCACTGCCGCCTGAGAAAATGGATTGTCCTCACTGTCTGGCAGTATCATCCAGTGATCTCTGCTGTCGAGTACATAGTTCTTCTGGTTATCAGCCAGTCTGAAACGCACCACTTTCTTTTCAGAAACCTGTCCCTGAACTACATTCAGGATAATAGCCGCCACATCGACTCTGTCATCAGTATCTTCTTTAACCGCCGCTGAGTTTATATCCAGATACAGGCCGGTATCCGGCATGTCAGCGGTTGTACCAATCATGGGGTAATTCGTGTTTCCCCAGAGATAGGAAGCAGCTGATGCATGAAGTATCCCCCCGATTGTCAATGCTGCAGCCAGGCAGGAGCTATAAAAAACATGATTTATTTTCATATCTGATGCCTCTCTTTCACGTTACCCATAGTATTATACCCTATCTATGCAGAGATAGGCATACCCCTGCCGATTATAATTCGCCTTTAGCTCTGGCATCGCGGATATCCAGGTCAAGAACGAGTGCCTGTCCGGCCGCCAGCGGATGGCAACGCATGCCGGCTCCTTCCACCTTTTCTCTGAATGCCTTTACATCCTGGGCAATCACCGGCCAGGTATTGTAATGTACCGGAATAACCGCGCCGGCATGGAGCATCTTAGCCGCTTCTACCGCAGCATCCGGTCCCATGGTGAAATTATCGCCGATAGGAAGGACCGCGTAATCAATATGGAAGTATCTGCCAATCAGTTCCATATCTCCAAACAGAGCGGTATCCCCCGCGTAATATACGGTAGGGCCATCGGTAAAGGAAAGGACATAACCGCAGGCACAGCCACCGGCCACACCGCTGCTGTGCATGGCCGGTACCATGGTAATGCTTCCGAACTGTGTCTGAACGGTGCCTCCCAGGTTCATGCCATGTGAATGTACTCCTTCCGGAAGAAGTCCCAGTACTTCCGGAACCCCGATGACAATCGCATTGGTCCTCTGAGCTATAGCGGCAGCATCCCCAAAATGATCACTGTGCGCATGAGACAGAAGGATCATATCGCAGAATACATCGCCAGAGGAAACATCCGATTTCTCATTGCCATCCAGAAACGGATCAAAAAGCAACGTCAGTGACGGTGTCTTTAATTCAAAACATGCATGTCCATGATAGATAAACTTAAGATTATACTTGGCCTTCATATGAACAATCCTTTCTTATCTGAACTTATTTTCCCTTATTCTGTTTAGCCATTATTTCTTTTATAATGCGCTGACAGACTTCGGTAATCGACATATGCCGTTTCATACTGATAACCTGAATACGCCGATGCGCTTCATTCTCTGACAGACCGTAAATTTCCATAAGCAGTCCTTTGGCGCGGGCCAGCATTTTCCGCTCCGCCATTTCTGACTCCATCTCCTGTACATGATGGACAATTTCTGCCCTTTTTCTGAACTGGCTGACCGCAATGGTAAGCGCGGGAAACAGGTTCCTTTCTTCCACCGGTTTCATCACATACCCAAAGACCATGGATTCTCCGGCTTTCTTTATGATTTCCTCATCGCCAAAGGCGGTAAGGAGCACTACCGGCGCCCAGCGGTTGTGAGCAATGATTTTAGCGGCCTGCAGCCCATCCAGCTCCGGCATTTTAACATCCAGAATAGCCATATCCGGTTTCAGTTTCTTCACCAGATTCAGGGCTTCCACACCATTAGTCCCCACGCCGACCACTTCATGTCCGGCTTCTTCCAGCATCTCTTTCAGGTCCATGGTGCTGAGGACTTCATCATCGGCAATAACTATCTTATACGATGCCATTATCTGTCCTCCTTAAGGGAGCAGGTGATTTCTGCTGAAACCCGATCCCCCTCATTAACAAAACAAAAGGTTCCACGAAGTTCCAATTGCACCAGGGTAGTAACAATCTGCAACCCCAGCCCATAGGATTTTTTCTCGAATCCTTCCGGCAGGAGTTCCCCGTTGTTCTGGATGATAATGTGGAGAGAATCCCCTTCCACCCTGTCCTCTACCCGAAGTATGCCCTGCTCCTGTCCTTCCAGTCCATGGCCTATGGCATTATGAATCAGTTCATTGACCGCAATGGACAGGTGAACCGCCTTATCAGAGCTTAAAATCACCGGTCCCTGCGCGCGGATTCGTTCCAGCCGGATGCCTCCGCCGCCCAGACTTCTAACCGACAGATCACACAGTTTATCCAGAAGGATTTCCCAGTCAATATCTTCACCGCTCTGATGCGCCAGAATGTCATGAACCTGGGAAATACTTACAATTCTGTCTACTGCCTTTTTCAGCGCGCTCCGGGTTTCCGGATTATCAGAACGCCTGGACTGCATACGGAGAAGTCCGGCCACTGTGTTCAGGCTGTTCTTTACCCGGTGATGGATTTCCTTAATAACTGACTCTTTTACCAGAAGCTGCTGCTCTTTTTCCCGCACTGCGGTAATATCGGATACCAGCAGTATGATTCTCATAACCCGTCCGCTCTGCATCAGTGGAAGTGCCCATATAGATAAGGTCATTGGCCCGGCTTTTTCTTCACCCTGCACTACCCGACCCTTTTCCATAACTTCCTGCACCATAGGCAAATGGGCCAGCAATTTTCCTTCCACTGCCTTGTCTATGTTTTCATTGCCAAAGACCAGGGTAATCCCGGAAGCGGTATCATTGGCGTACATAATACGTCCTACCGCGTCGAGAATGATTACCCCATCCTGCGGGCGCACTGCGCGGTATTCTCGCTCCGGCAGCGGTACCTGAAGTATCTGGTTGGCCGTATCCGTGAGTACCTGTTGCTGCCTTATTCCGGAGGCCATAATGCCTATGACTGCGAACGGAATACCTGCATTATCCAGAACCGGATAGGCCGTTATCCCTACAATTCTGCCTATAGCAAGTTCCTTGCGGCCTACCACTTTTTTACCCATTTTCAGGACCGTGCTGGTGATGGCAAATTCATCAGTAAGAAATGTTTCTCCCGGTGAAAAATACGTCTTCCCCGTATCAAACGAAGGCTTTCCTGCTGCCAGGATGACAATCATATCTTTGTTCTTTCCCGGAGCGCAGATATAAATCTGATTCCTCGATATATCGGCAGCAAACCCAATGGCTGCCCGGATATGGGTAAGGATACGCGCCTGTACTTCGGTCAGGTCCGTGTATTCTCTGGCTAACGAATAAAGTTGATCTATCATTTTTTCAATTCAAACTGTTCTGCTAAAAACGGAAGGCGGGGATCTGCGTTCAGCGTGAGCGGAGCATATACTCCGGCCTGCGCCATATAGTACGCCCGGCATCCAATCATAGCCCCATTGTCCGTACACAGTACAGGGCCCGGACGGCACAGACGGACGCCTCTCTTATGACATTCTTCTTCCAATGTATGACGAAGTCCGTGATTTGCGGCCACGCCGCCGGCCAGTGCCAGTGTCTTAAATCCGGTACGTTCCAGCGCCTGCATGGCTTTTCCAACCACGTCATCCACCACCGTCTTCTGGAAAGAAGCTGCTACATCCGCCTTATTGACTTCTTGTTTCTTCATTTCTGCCGTATGAAGATAGTTGATAACCGCTGACTTCAGGCCACTGAACGAAAAATCCAGGGTATCATGTTCCCGTCGAAGCGGAATCGGAAAATGAATGGCCTCCGCATTTCCTTCTGCTGCCAGCCTGTCGATATGCGGACCGCCTGGATAAGGAAAACCCATAACGCGCGCAATCTTATCAAAGGTTTCTCCTGCCGCATCATCCCTTGTCTGTCCCAGAAGCTTGAATGTGTTGTAATCTTCTACAACCACCAGCATCGTATGACCTCCGGATACGACCAGAGACAGGAACGGAGGCTCAAGGTCCGGGTATTGCAGCAGGTTGGCAAAAATATGGCCTTCCATATGGTTCACCGCAATCAGCGGCTTATTCAGAGCCCAGGCACAGGCCTTGGCCGCTGCCACACCTACCAACAGCGCACCTACCAGCCCTGGTCCTTCCGTAACGGCAATGGCATCGATATCATCCCATGTACAATCCGCTTCTCTGAGGGCTTCCAGCGCCACAGGCAGCACATCCTCTATATGATGACGCGATGCGATTTCAGGGACTACTCCCCCAAATTTCTTATGAATGGCAATCTGTGTTGAAATTACATTGGAGCAGATTCTGCGTCCATCCTCTACTACCGCACAGGATGTTTCATCACAGCTTGTTTCAAAAGCAAGAATCTTCATACCTTCCTCCTTATAAAGTTCTTGTCATAATATATCCATCTTCAGCAGGATGCTCATAAGCGCCCTTTCGAAGAGAAGCAATTTCCAATCCGTATTTCTTATATAAATGCTGAGCCGGCAGATTTCCTATCCGCACTTCCAGTGACATATGGGTGAGCCCGCACTTTTTCGCCTCTTCCATTCCGCTCTGGAGAAGTCTCTCCGCTATGCCCATCCGGCGCATGGCGGGTTCCACCCCTATATTGACGAGCTGCAGCTCATCCACTACAAACCAGAAACAAGCAAAGGCCGCCACCTGATGATTGACTTCCGCTACCCAGTAACGGCTGAGCGACTGCGCCAGATCATGGGCTACCGTTTCTTCCCTCCAGGCATCAGTAAAGCACAGGGTCCCAATGCGGTAAATCGCCTGGGCATCCCGGGCCTCTCCCCGGCGGATGATTATTTTTCCCTGTGTCTCAGTTCCCACTGTACTTCTGCCTCACTTCTGCGAATATAATTAGGCGTAACGGTAAGCGGACTTTCCGTTTTTCCCTTTTCCAGCTTGTTCCAAGCGGCCATAGCCGCACTTCCGGCGCGGCAGCAGCGGATAGCCGGCGGCGCCAGCGTGATACCGGCTTCTGTCAGTTTGTCAGCATACTTATCCGCCGCTTCGCCGAGCGCGGTAACCGGAACACTGAGTCCGCTGACTTTCTTTGTCAGTTCATCTATGGAAATAACGGTTTCCTGCTCTTCTTTGATAACTTCGGAACCATGGACGCTGTACAGCGCTGCGTATACGTTTCCGCGCTGCGCATCCATAATCGGTAATGCATACGCTTCTCCGCCAGCCATATTCCAGGCCAGTGCTTCCAGTGTATCCACCCCGATAAGAGGTACATCCCATATGCAGGCCATCATCTTTATGCTGGCTAGTCCTATACGGAGTCCGGTAAAAGATCCTGGCCCTAAGGAACAGGCCACTGCCGTGATTTCTTCTCTGGATACACCGGCATCTTTCATCATATTGTCAAGATGCGGAATCAGCTGTTCCGAATGGGTCAGTTTTCTCTGTACGGTCCATTCACTTATCAGTCTGTCTTTTTCTGCCAGTGCGCAGCTTAATACCAATGATGATGTATCAATGGCCAGCAACATATTGTTCTATCTCCTTTACCAACTTCTGCGGAGCCTGTTCTTCCCATTGGATGGTCAGTTTTCTTACGGTTTCTGATTCAGCCTCTATGGTGATTCGAATGGCTTCCTTCGGAATCAATCCGGGAAACATATCCGCCCATTCCACCACAGTCACTCCGCCAACACTATATTCATCCCAGCCTATGTTATATAAATCCTCTTCCCGGTCCAGCCGGTAAAAGTCAAAATGCTTTAACAGGAGACGCCCCTCAAAGATATTCATAATATTGAAGGTCGGGCTGGTTACCACTTCATCGATATCCAGTCCCCGGGCAATCCCCTGTACCAGATGTGTTTTCCCTGCCCCCAGGGTTCCTGATAACGCGATAAACAGATCATCCTCTGCATGTTTTCCGATAAAGATACCAAAATCTCTGGTTTCTTCTACACTATGAGTTGTCAGAATCAGTTCACGCATGGAATATCCACCTCATCATCTCATCAAAACGTTCTCTCCCGATGCGCAGACCTTCATCATATAATGCCTGCAGCTTGTTTACATCCTTTTCTGTCCGGGAAACTTCCACCGGCTTATCCGGACGTATGATAAATACTTCGCCCCTCTGTTCCCTGCGAATTAATTCTTCCGCCTTTTCATTATACCGTTCGGGAATAGAAGCCATCATGTCCGCTATCCGACGCAGGGAATCTCCAAGCAGCGTACGAAGTATCATATGCTGCAGTTTTCCTACCCTTTTTTTCCGATACGATATATCCCGGGTAAGGATATATACCGGACGTTCCGTCTTAAAAGGCAGCTCTTCCGGCAGCGGCGCCAGCGGCATACCGACTCCGCCATCCACATACCGGGATCTGCCTATAGTCACAGGACTGGAAAACAGAGGAATGGAACAGCTGGCTTCGCATACCTTTATGTAATCTTCCCAGCTATGCCCCTTATTGCATACATATCGAACCTTCCCGGACTCGCAATCGGTAACCAGCGCCATCATACGCTCCGGTGCCGACATAAAGGTTTCCGTATCGAAGGGAACCAGCGTGTGAGCCAGCTCGCCGAACATAAAATCAAAATTAAAATAAGAACCACCATGCAGCATATGCCGCACGCCCATATAGCGTTTATCCGCCGCATAAGTAAGGTTCACCTTACAGTTTCTTCCCCGCTGCCTGGATAAGTAGCAGAGTGCCTGCATGGTTCCTGCGGAAATAGATGCGATTTCAGGAAAATAATATCCTCGTTCCATAAAGGCATCCAATACTGCCGCGGTAAATATGCCGCGCATGGCACCCCCTTCCAGTATAAGGGTTCCCTGTGGTTTCTTTATAGATTCACCCTTAAGCAATGTCACTCCATCGTCCCCTTACTTTCCACTGGATTTTGCCGACTGATTCTTCACGGCTTCAATGGCTGCCTTAATGGCTTCCTGATCTCCCAGGAAAGAGCGGTCAATAACCCTGAAGTCATCGCTGAGATGATAAATCATCGGTGTGGCTGTAGGAATATTGATGCCCACAATTTCTTCTGCCGGCATATCTTCAATATATTTCATCAATGCGCGGATAGAATTTCCGTGAGCCGCAATCAGAACCTTTTTCCCCTTCTGAATTTCCGGCTTGATGACCTGTTCAAAGTAAGGCGCCACACGAGCTACAGTATCCTTGAGGCATTCGGTATGAGGCAACTTAACTGTTTTCATGATTTCCTTATATACCGGCTGATTTTCCGGAAGTCTTTCATCTCCATCCGGGAGAACCGGAGGACGGACATCATAAGAACGACGCCACTGCAGCACCTGTTCTTCTCCATACTTATCAGCCATTTCCGTCTTGTTCTTTCCCTGCAGTGCCCCATAATGACGTTCATTCAGGTGATAATCCTTGATAACCGGAATCCAGTTCAAGTCCATTTCATCAAGTACCGCGTAGGCGGTATGAATCGCTCTCTTAAGGACGGAAGTGTAGCAGATATCGAACGTATATCCTTCTTTTTTCAGAAGTCTGCCTGCCGCCCGGGCATCTTCAAATCCTTTTTCAGTAAGATCCACATCAGTCCATCCGCAAAACAGGTTCTTTTTATTCCACTGACTCTGTCCATGTCTGATAATTACTAATGTATACATAGTTCGGCCTCCGTTATTTTTCAAAATGATGATATCCTTCCGGTTTCAGGATATGCATGATATCCCTCTGTTTTAATTGTACAACACCGTTTCCTTCTTCGACATAACCAATGATATGCACCTCAGGAAAAATCTGCAGTCTATGCGCAGCTGAACGGGGGATGGTAAAAACCAGTTCGTAATCTTCTCCTCCGGTAAGCGGAAAATGAAGAATATCCTGATGAATCAGCTGACTGAATCGTATAGTTTCTTCAGAAACAGGAATCTTCTCTCCATCCACAACGATATTGACATGACTGGCATGAGAAATCTCATTCAGCTCACTGGATAACCCATCGGAAATGTCATCCATCGCACTGGCTCCCAGTTCCCTGAGTTTCCAGGCCAGCTCCGGATTCGGCTTCGGCCGTCTGTGTTTCTCCGCCAGCCGTGGAAACTTTTGCTCTTCTTTACGGAAAATAACTTCCAGTCCGGCACCGGAATCCCCGGGATGCCCGGTTACACAGACCAGATCTCCCGCTCTGGCCCCGCTTCTTTTCACTGCCGTGTCTGCGGGAACCATGCCAGTCACCGTACCCGTGAGAATGATTCCTCCAGGTGATCCGGTAATATCTCCGCCCAGTAAATTTACCCCATAGCGCCTGCAGGCCTCCCGGATACCATCGTAACAGGCTTCCAGCCAGACCAGAGGCAGATTTTCAGGAAGTCCCGCCGAAATAACAAATCCGCAGGGACGGCCGCCCATAGCTGCCACATCGCTGAAATTCGATGTGCACAGCTTGAATCCCACATCACACGGTCCCATAGTTTCTGCCGTAAAATGAATGCCTTCTACCATGGTATCCGTTGAAATCAGTTCATCCATTCCATCCGGAACGGTATATACTGCGCAGTCATCCCCGCTGCCCAGCTTTACCCACTCCGGACGATTGATAAAGCCGTGGGTAATCTTCCGGATACATCCAAATTCCCCTGTATCTTTTACCGTTTTTTCCGCCATCAGATACTTTTCACTCCGCGCGCTTTCAGATCTGACAGATTTTTCTCATGCGCCTGCTGATCAACATATCCCAGACCATCTTCCAGCAGAGTAACTGTATGTCCAGCCTTCAGAAGAGATAATACGGTTTCCCTTACGCAGAATTCAGAGGCAATGCCTGCCACATACACATGGGGCGACACCGCATCTTTCAGCACCTCTCCGGCCGCAGTCTTTCCAAGGAACGCGGAATATTCCTCATAATCATCCGCTATCCCTTTCAGGTAACGATTAGCTGCCACTGGCCGGTTTTCTTCCTTTTCCACCCTGGAAAATTCCGAATCAAGCTCTGCTCCCTTCGTCCCCTGTACGCAATGATCCGGCCAGATTCCGCCATTCCGTTTAAAAGACTGATTAGACGGCCTGTGCCAGTCCGATGTATATAAAGCTTTCACCTCATGCGTATTCAGAAAATGAATAATTGCCTCTACCGCCTCATGGCTGTGTTTGCAGGCTAAGGTTCCATCTATAAAGTCATATTGACAATCCACAATAACCAAACTGTCCATACTATCCCCCGAAAGATAAACTCATACTATTATTTCTCAGTGAATCTCTTTTATTTTAACAGTTTCAGGTATGACTATACAACCAGGACAGCGGAATGCAGGTTTTCCGTCTGACTGTTTTTTTATGACGTTCTCACGGTTATGTCAATAAAAAATGCCTTCCTTACCCAGGGCAAGGAAGGCATTCTCTGTATTAATGAAACAGAGAGGCTATGGAGCTCCAGCTGAAAGAAGCTGTAGAAGAAGCCATATTATCAAAATAGTTATTAAATCCGGTAAGCTGTGGATTAACAAGCAGTACACAGATGACTGCCAGTACGGTGAACCCCAGCGCAACCAGGCTCATACGGCCGCGGCCGGAGCCAACATAGAATCCGAACAGACGGATGCAGAGTGCGCCGAAAATAACCATCACAATACCGGAAATCGGGAAGATGTTAAATAACAGGTTGGATACCAGCATGGCAATAAAGAAAGATGGAATCACCACCAACGGAAGATTTTCGGTAAGATGGCTGCGGGTGGTTTCTTCACGATGCATATCCATTAACCACTCAGAGAAGTCAAACCCGAACAAACCGGTAAGCAGGAACATGCTCAGAATAATTGAATCCCATGCCCCGTTAAGTCTGGTTCTGTCATTACCAATCCACCAGAAGAACAGGCACATAAGAAGAGCCACTGCCGTACCTGCATACATATAGGCCACCGGCGGGATAACCGTTGTCAGCGCAATGCCTCCGGTCATAAGTGCAGAGCCAATAAGAATATAAATAATCCGTGTATTCATCGGAATGCGAAGCGGTTCCGGCACACGGGCGCCCAGTCTGACGGTCAATTCCAGAAGGAAAATCATCAGGAACAGTGTCAGCGCGCCAAACGGATATACAAAAAGCGCAGCCACAGAAACGGCTACAGCCGCCCAGAGAATCCAGCCGCGGAAGATTTGGAAGTTCTTAAAGGGCAGCCGGTTTCCCTGAGTGAAGACCACCAGTTTAATAAATACCAGATACGTTGCCATTATACCAGCCACCTGAACCGGTGTCGCTCCCATGAACAGCAGTCCGCAAAACAACAGGATAGACACATTGGCCCCAGTCAGTCTTGCCACCAGATTTCCGAAAAATCCGATATTGAACAACGCTAAAAGTGAAGTTAAAAGATTCAAAGGTTCCATCTCCTTCATATGAATAAAATTTTACTTATTAAGTATAAGCGGAAACCTGTCTGTACGCAAATGAAAGTCATATTCCGGACAGACGGACCGAACTCTCCGGAATACTCTCAAAAAAATGACAGGCGGAAATAAACTTCCTGTCCTGTCATCTTTATACTTCTTATTATTCTACAGTTACAGATTTAGCGAGATTTCTCGGCTTATCTACGTCGTTTCCTCTCTTAATGCCTGTGAAATAGGCAAGCAGCTGCATCGGAATAACGGAAAGAATTGGCGCGATGAATTCATCAACTCTTGGAACTCTGACGGTATCTGTCGCATATTTTTCCAGTTCCGGATCATCATCATATCCAATGCCGATGACTTCGGCCCCTCTTGCCCGGACTTCCTGAATATTGCTGTACATCTTGGAAGCCACATGGCTCTGCGTAGCTACCGCAATAACCGGTGTTTCTTTTGTAATCAGTGCCAGTGTACCATGCTTCAGTTCCCCAGCCGCATAAGCTTCCGCATGGATATAGGAAATTTCCTTAAGCTTGAGCGCGCCTTCCATGGCAATGGCATAATCGATGGAACGTCCCAGATAGAAAATATCCTTAGCATCCTTCAGGCTTTCAGCCAGTTTTTCCATATGGTCCTTTTCCTTCAGCACTTCGGTAATCTTATCCGGAAGAGTGAGAAGAGCGGAAGTGATTTCCTTTATCAGTTCAGGACGAATGGTTCCCTTAATCTGTCCCATATACAGGGAAAGAAGAAGCAATGCCACCAGCTGCGTGGTATAAGCCTTGGTAGAAGCTACCGCGATTTCCGGACCTGCCAGTGTGTAGATGGTATAATCCGCTTCTCTGGCAATGGAAGAACCGATGGAATTGGTTACCGCAATGCTGCGTGCCCCCAGTCGCTTGGCTTCCTTAAGCGCTTCCAGGGTATCCAGGGTTTCCCCGGACTGGCTGACTACAATGCACAGAGTACGTTCGCTGGTCAGCGGCTGACGATAGCGGTATTCAGATGCAATATCCACTTCTACTGGAATCTTTACAAAGCGTTCAATATAATGCTTAGCCACAAGGCCGGCATGATAAGCGGTACCGCATGCGGTAATCAGGATATTATCAATGTTTTCCAGATCCGCTTTAGTCCAGTTCAGATTGTCAAAGCATACCATGCCATTCTTATCCACATGAATGGTTGTGGTGTCGTGGACAGCCTTAGGCTGTTCATAAATTTCCTTGAGCATGAAATGCGGATATCCGTTCTTTTCTGCCGCTTCCGCAGTCCATGTCACTTCCTGAACTTTTTTGGATACCGGAAGTCCTTCGGCATCAAATACGGATACCTTATCCTTCTTGACTATGGCGATTTCATTATCATTGATAATAAAAATACGTCTGGTCTTGTTAATAACTGCCGGAATATCAGAAGCGATGAAGTTTTCTCCTTTGCCCAGGCCGATGATCAGCGGGTTGGATTTCTTTGTACAGATAATGGTATCCGGGAAATCGCTGTTCATGAACAGAAGGGTGTATGTACCGGTAATACGGGCTGTTACCTTGCGGATAGTGGAGAAGAAATCTCCGTCATCCAGTTCTTCTGCCAGATGAGCTACTACTTCGGAATCTGTTTCAGACTTAAAAATATGACCCCTGGCAATGAGCTGCTTCTTAAGTTCCATGTAATTTTCAATAATCCCGTTATGTACCACTACAAAGTGATTGTGGCAGTCCCCATGCGGATGTGAGTTAACATCCGATGGCTGGCCATGTGTAGCCCAACGGGTATGACCGACACCGATATAACCGTGCAACGGATGTTCCTTCAGTACGGCTTCCAGATTAGCCAGTCTCCCCTTCTTTTTGGTGATGTTAATTTTTTCTCCGTCAAATACAGCGATTCCGGCGGAATCATATCCTCTGTATTCGAGACGGCGCAGTCCGTCAATAAGGAATTCTGACGCTTCTTTGTCCCCTACATAACCGACAATACCGCACATATTAAATCCTCCTTCAGATAAAGAAAGTAATAAAACTTTCACTTATTTATATCATGCTTACGTTTACACTATTCAGTCATTTATTCAATCATAATCATGCACACTAATTGATTATACCATAATATGCAAGTCAAACCCATCCGGGAGAATGTCCCGCCTCTTCCAGATTTATTTTTCTTACAACCCCATACTCATAATGGCTGTGACCCCCATGACCGTCACGATACCGATCAGTCCCATGACCACGGCACCAGCCAGAACTGCCGGCGCTACCAGTATAAGTACCGAGCGCCCCCAGCTCATTCCATAATTTTCGCTAACAGTCAGCACATTGAGCACAAAGCACCAGGCCAGAGCCACCATCATTATGGCCCCGGCCAGGGCCTCTCCGCCCAGCTTGGAAATCAGGGAAGCAAAAACGCCAAATGCCAGAGGAAAGGAATCTGCCATAAGCCCGGCCGTAATGCCCCGGGCAGTTCCCCTTCCGCCGGCCAGTCCAGCAACATAATGAATAATGGCGCTCTGCAGCAGGAGCAGGGTAATGCCCGCGATGAGGCTCAGCAGAAATCCCAGAATAATTCCTGTCCCTTCAATCAAAGAGGATAAGGAAAGGACAAACAGAGTAAACAGCCAGATGATTCCCGCACTGATCCACTGTTCACCCCGGGTAATCGTACGCAGCGCCATCCGGGGACTCATTACCAGATTATAGACAAGATCCAGAAAATAGTTCATGACTCCTCCTTATCTTACTGAGACACTGGATGTGCCAGCAGATGAACGCACCGCGTCAGCAAAACCCTTTCCCATCCATGTACCCAGATGCTGGATATCCGCATTCAGAAATCCTCTCAGGGATCCGCCGCCATCATACGTATGAACCGGAACATCTCCATCCATATTGACTAATCCGCCTGCATAGTCCAGAGCATCATAGTAATTACCCATAGCATCCACCAGTCCCAGATTCTGAGCTTCTCTGCCGGTCATGATGCGACCATCAGCAAATGTCTTTACCTTTGCGACATCCATATGCCGGCCTTCGGCTACCGACTGAACAAACTGGTTGTAGATATCATTGACCATGCCCTGCAGCATCGCCCGTTCTTCCGGCACCATAGGGCGGTACATGGACAACATGTCCTTGTAAGCTCCGCTCTTAATCTTTTCATCCGTTACTCCCAGTTTGCCTGCCAGCCTTTCTACATTGGTATAGTCAATATAAACGCCTATACTTCCGGTCAGTGTTGCCGGGCTGGCAAAAATGTAGTCCCCCTTACTGGCAATCCAGTATCCGGCAGACGCGCAGGTATCCCCCATGGAAATGACAATGGGCTTGCCTGCATTCTTAATCTTGTCCATTTCTTCCACAATTTCCTGGGTCGCTCCGGTAGAGCCGCCCGGTGTATTTATCCTAATAAGGACCGCTTTGGCATTATCATCTTTCCGCGCGGCTTCCAGCTCAGCCATTATTTCTTCGCTGGAAGCTCCTCCCTGTGACAGAAAATCTCCTGCAGGACCTCCATAGATTTCTCCGTCAATGCAGATAACCGCAATATAGCCCTTCCCGGAAAGTGCTGTCAGATTTCTCCCCCATAACTCTGCAGTCCCTACCAGAATGGCTGTCAGAAGAAGTATTCCCGCCACAATAAGAATCCATGTTCTTTTTGAATGTATCATCATACCCTCCTTACTGCCATATAGAAACAGAATCCGGTCTCCCTGGAATCATCCGGTAAATACCACCTGAACCAGAAGCATATAAATGGCTGTTCCCGCCACCATGGAAAGCATCATATTGCGCCTCCACAGGTGGATTGCCGTCGTAACCATCAGTCCTATCATCTCCGAAATCCCGTAGGATCCACTGACAAAGCTGACATTTTTAAGGCAGTAAACCACCAGCATGGCAAAAATAGCGGCGGGAAGTGCCCTTCCCAGATATCGTATATACGCCGGCATATTTTTCCCCGGCTTGAACAGCAGAAATGCCAGACAGCGAGGCACCACAGTTCCAATCACACACATCACTATGGTTATAAGCTGCTCTGTCAGACCCATTCTAATCCCCTTTCAATCTTCTTCCTGCCCAGTGTGAGCAGCAGAAGAATCAGAAACATAGTCGGCAGCAGAAAGTTATCCGCACCAAAGAGAATCCGGCATAAAACCGCCGATATAGCACCTATCACCGCTGTGATGTGCTGTTTTTCCTTCATCAGCTGCTCCAAGAATATGACCACAAACATGGTGGTCATAACAAAACCTATTCCCTTGATATTCCAAGGAATCACATTGCCAAGAAGCCCCCCCAGCAAAGCCCCGGAAACCCAGTACAGATAGTTAAGCACGGAAATCCAGAGCATATACCAGCCTCTGTCAACAGAGCGTGGAATGCTTCCCGCATAATTGAGCGCAAACGTTTCATCGCACATCATAAAAATGAGAAATGGTTTTTTCCAGCCCATATGCCCATATTTTTCCAACATGGCAATACCATAGAAGAAATGTCTGGCTTGAATCATCAGAGCCACCATCAGTGCCTGAAAGGGAGCAAACGGGCTCAGAAGCATGGCTACCGTGACAAATTCCAGAGAGCCGCCGAATATGCAGGCAGCCATCAGAAAGGGATACCAGAACGAAAACCCTTCCGCATGCATATAGATCCCATAGGCAAAGGCTACAAACCAGAAGCCGGCCAGTATGGGCAATGTCACCGGGAACGCTTCCTTAAACGCTTTCCATGCCACCCCGGTTCCTGTAGATTCTGTCGCATCCATATGCATAAATACTCCACACCTCCTCATCATCCGGCAAATACGGAAAAAACATTTAGCAGATACTAAAAAAGCCGCAAGGACTCAACATTCCATGCGACCTTTTATCTGGTGACCGGTATGGGATTCGAACCCATGCTCTCTGCGCTGAGAACGCAGCGTCTTAACCGCTTGACTAACCGGCCATGATGAGATTTATTATACTCGTCTGCCAGATAAATAGCAAGCCGGAAATCTCATTCCCTGTAATGCATTCCCGGAAATTCCTTCCGCCTGGTTCTCCGCATTACAGACCGCCTGCCGCTTCAGGAGACCGGGAATCACTTTCTGTTCTTTTTAAAGAGAATATACAGTCCCTTTAAAGTAAGAAGAGGGTCAATCACATCAATAGTTTCAGACTGCGAAGCAATCAAATCGGCCAGACCACCGGTAGCTATCACTTTGATTTCCTTATAGCCCATTTCCTTCTTCATACGCCGTACAATACCATCCACCTGTCCAATAGCGCCATAATAGATTCCTGACTGCATGGCGGAAACCGTATTTTTGCATATCACGGAAGATGCCGGTGTCAGTTCAATGCGCGGCAGCTTGGAGGCCCGCTGAAATAGCGCTTCCATGGAAATGCCGATCCCCGGTGTGACCGCTCCACCAAGATAACGCTTCTTTTCGTCAATGGCACAGAATGTAGTGGCCGTTCCCAGATCTATGATAATCAGAGGGCCGCCATAGAGAGTAATGCCTGCCACGGCATTGACAATACGATCTGCCCCCAACTCCCGCGGGTTGTCGTAAAGGATATTAAGCCCTGTTTTCATGCCAGGTCCTACCATCATAGGCTCTACATGGAAATACCTTCTGCAAAGATATTCCAGCGTCGGGTTTACCGGAGGAACGACACTGGAAATGATAATGTCTGTAACCATATCAAAGGTGACTCCATCCAGCTGGAACATCATCCCCAGAGAAGCCGCATACTCATCTGCCGTTTTCAGCTCATTAGTAGCCGCCCTCCAGTGATAAATCATCTTATCCCCATCATAAAGTCCCAGTACTATATTCGTATTGCCCACATCAAAAACAAGAAGCATATCGTTTATCCTTTCGCATAATCATATGCCCTATTATAACACAGGTTATTCCACCCTCCGGAACCATTCTTCCCTCCGGACAGTCAATGCCCCTTATGCATATTATGCATACTTCACCGCTATTTTCACTCCCCATAAAAAAAACAGAAGAACACAGACCCCGTCTGATTCCTCTGCTCCTTTATATCTGTCTGTACAACAGCCTCCGCATTATTCTGCCGGGCGTATTGACACATCTCCGGCAATTACCCGGTTTACCTCGTTCCCGGTATCCACCAGCAGACAGCCGTCCTTATCAATATCCACAGCCTTGCCAGTATAGCTGTTTGTGCCTAAAACCACCCGTACATTCTGCCCCAGTGTACAGGAAAGATTTCTCCAGTTATCAAGCACTCTGGCAAATCCTTCGGTTTCCGCCACTGCATATTCTTTTTCCAGTTCAGAAAGCACAGCTGCCAGTAAAGTCTTTCTGGATACGTGCACACCTTCCGCACGGAACGATGTAGCCCCTTCACGGAATGCTTCCGGGAAATCCGCCCTTTCCATTCCTGTGTTTATGCCAATGCCCATGATAATATAATCTATTTTTTCCATGGACGCGGACAATTCTGTCAGTATACCTACCAGCTTGCGGCCATTAACCATAATATCATTCGGCCATTTAATTGCCGCGTTCGGAAGTCCCAGACTGCGAACGGCGCGGCATACCCCTACGGCAGCTAGAAGGGTAGACTTGGATGCTTCCATCGGAAAGAAATCAGGACGGAGAATCAGTGAAAACCAGATTCCCTTGGCAAAAGGTGAATAGAATCCACGCTGCAGCCTTCCGCGTCCGCTTCGCTGTTCTTCTGCCACCACGATGGTACCTTCTTCGGCACCCTTCCGAGCCAATTCCTTAGCTACTTCATTAGTGGAGGCTGTGCTTTCCATATATACAATATGGCGTCCAAAGTTTTTCGTATGAAGGACTCTTTCAATTTCCAGCGGTGTCAGAAGATCCGGCTCATAGATAAGGCGGTAGCCTTTCCTTGTGCTGGACTCAAAAATATAACCTCTGGACTTTAAAATCTTAATATATTTCCAGATTGCGGTTCTTGATACATTCAGATCCTTTGAAATTTGTTCTCCGGAAACAAACTGTCCATTCGCCTTCCGAAAATACTCCAGTATTTCATTCCTCATAAGCACCCTCCCTTTTATGCTTTTACACTGCCGTGTTTTCAACCGGTTTCCCGTCTATCCGGCACTATGATACGGTCCGGATTGAAGCGTGCTCTATCGGTAATTGCAATGTTGTTATACACAACATAAGTAAAACACTTTATGGATTTGTTCTTATTATACACAATATAAAGGAATTGGCAATTTCTTCCTTAAAAAACCTTGTTTTTCTCATTCCTCCTTCGGTTTTATTTATTTTCGTAAACCGTAAATCCGCATATCACAGATATTCTCTATTCCATGACAAAATCCATTCCCAATCGCAGATATACAGATATCAAAACCATTATTCCCTCCAGATGCTGCCTGTAGCATAACGCACAAAAGCTGCCATGCAGACTTTCATTCCGCATGGCAGCTCTTCTTTCTGGTGGGACTATCTGGATTCGAACCAGAGACCTTTACGATGTCAACGTAACGCTCTGACCAGCTGAGCTATAGTCCCATAATGAATATGTTGATTATATCATAAACAATCTCCACATTCATCATACGCTACGCTCTGCCTTTCAGTACATTACCTTTTCCAGCGTCAATCCTTCCGGAGGTGCGGTGAATCCGGCATCAGCGCGGATTCCGGTAATAAACACGTTCTCCACTGACTGGATGCTCCGTTTCCCTTCTCCCACTTCCACCAGTGTACCTGTCATAATGCGTACCATATTGGTGAGAAATCCATCTCCGGTAAAGGACAGGGTCAGCAGATCATCAGATTCTTCCAGTGTAATGGAATACACTGTCCGCTCGGTTCCTGTCTTCATCTTCTTATTGGACGTGAATCCTCTGAAATCATGCGTGCCTTCCATGAGCATAGCTGCTTTCTTCATGGCCTTAATATCCAGCTTTTCTCCATATTGCCAGATAAACCGGCGGTGAAAGACATCCTTATGGCTTCCTGTTCGAATCCGGTATACATAGAGTTTGGAGCGGGCACCAAACCGGCTGTGAAAATTGTCCGGTACCTTCCTGGAATCCAGAATGGCTATATCCGATGGCAGCGCACGGTTGACCCTATCTTCAAACTGAAGTATATCCACATTTTTCTTCAGCCGCACATTGGCTGTCTGCCCCCGGGAATGAACACCGGCGTCTGTCCTGCCAGCGCCCTGAATCTGCACCGTTTCACCGGTTACCTGGGCAATAGCCTGTTCCAGTTTTCCCTGAATGGTTTCTTTCGTCCGAACCTGGCGCTGCCATCCTTCATAGCGTGTGCCATCATACTGAACAATAAAACGGATATTCATGCTTCCCCCTTATGTATAAACGAATGCAAATCCGGCATAGCTCCTTCAAAGGTACATACCCAGGCTGACACACGGCAGGCCGCCTTATGGGCCTCCATGCTGTTTTTCCCCTGCATCAGCGCCGCAGTAAAGGCCGCGGCAAAAGAATCCCCAGCTCCCACAGTATCTTTTATACGTACTGGTTCTGAAGGAATAACTGTTTTATTCCCTTCCCAGAAAACCATGCTGTCTTTATCTCCCCGGGTACAGATAAACCCACGGATGCCACGAGAGGCCAGCCAGGAAGCATATGTCTCCGCTTCTGCCGGCACTCCGGCACAGGCGGCCAGCCAAGGCAGTTCTTCATTGTTGCACTTCACAATATCCGCATAAGGCAGCAGGCGGTTAATCTGCTCTTCTGAATAAAATTCACCCCGCAGATTTACATCAAACAGCCGGATCGCCCCTTCCCGTACATGCTGAAGGAACATTTCCAGTGTTTCGCCTGACTTTGAATCCGCTCCCGCCATGGTTCCGAAGCAGACGACATCCACGGTTTCCGCAATCTGTTTTAATTCTTCACTCCATGGGATATACCGGTAAGCCGAGTCTTCGGCAAAATGATAGGATGGAATTCCCTTTTCCAGCTGCACTTCCACATAGCCGGTCGTATGAGGAACCTCTGACAGGTAAAAAGGAAGACCCCTTTCCTTTAACTCCCGCTGTATCCTTTTCCCTCGTTCATCATTTCCCACCGCGCTGATAACCATCGCGTCCATTCCCAGCTCATGGGCAATCCACGCGAAATTGGCCGGTGCACCACCCAGCCGCTCTCCTTCAGGGAGACAATCATATAATACTTCACCAAATCCGGCAAAAACCGGCTTCTTCTTAAAGTTTCTCATTCCGTATCCTTTCTGTACCGGATACAGTATACCATAGAAAACCCAGCTGTCCTTACATCAAAAAGTCCCATACATGCTTCTTATCCTGCATGTACGGGACTGATATCCTGCTTTGGATACACCAGATGACAGATATTAACCGGCTACATCCACATCCTGTTCAAAGAACTGATGAAATGCCGGACCGGAGATACCGACAAAAAGGAGGCAGCTGCACAGGTCCCACCAGAATGCATTCATTTTCTTTTCTACTAACTGACCCATAATTTTGTTCTCCTTTCATCGGTTTAACCAAATAAAAAAACTTCTGTCCCTCTGTAAGGGACGGAAGTTCCGTGATTCTCACCCAAATTCATATGTATGTCACCATACATACCTCTGTAAGTTCTCTGGCTGACGCCTTGTAAACTCTGCTGCTGTAACGGGCAGTCCCGAATAAATCTACTGCTGTTTCGACTTATTCCGCTCAGAAATGCACTTCAGTTTCCTATCCATATCCCGCTCGCACTCCCCGGGACTCGCTGTGCTGTATTCAGCCACCTACTCTTTTCTTCATTGCTTGGATACATTCAATATTATCACTATGTTTTTGCCTTGTCAATATTGTCTGAAAAAGCATCAACTGGTATGATCCAGCTCATTTGTTTCTCTGGTACGCATCTCCTCTGGAATCTGACGAAAGACTTTATTGGCCAGATAAATATAATACATATCCACAAGATATGGCATACGGAATAAATCCAGCAGGAACCAGAAGCCACAGCCTCCAATAGTCCCTATGTACAAAAATGTCATCCAGGGTCTTCCCAGATAGGCATAATGCAACCCCAGCAATAACAGCAGATACGCTTTAGTCAGGCTTTTTTCCCGGCCGCTGAGATTCTTTGCCATAAACCGCTCTTCTGCTTTGTTTAGATATTTTATCCACAGCGGATACGGCTCCTCATAATCAAAAAGATATCCAGCTGCTTCAAGATATATAGCGCTTATCTTTTCTGCCTGCTCTCTGGAATCTTTAATCTGCAGGTAATTTTTTTCATCCCGGAGTATGTCTTCCTTATTTCCGTTTCCGCATTCACTTTCCCGAACTTCCTCAAGCAATTCTTTCAAATCAAGAAATGTATTAGCGAAAAGAGGTAACCCCTGTCGGAAGCAGAAATCATTAATTTCCTTCAACTGAGAACGGCTGTCATAAATGAGGAGCATGTCTATATCCAGAAAATTCCGCATATCCATGAGACCCGCTTCCGCATCCTTGGTAAATACAAAAGATGCACTATCAACAATCTGTTCACCACGGACGCGGACAACTGTCGCCCCTGATGCAATTTTTCCGCCAGGAAGCGGTGGCGTCCATACTATGGAACAATAATTATGCACTTTAAACCTTGCCGGTATCATAGCTCCTCCTTTCCCTTCGACAAATCCTTTACGCTACAACATACATCTTATATAGTTTATCATTTTATTTAAAATCTGTATATATCTGATTTATAATTGTGTATAAATTTATATTTTTGCAAC
>OLFS01000507.1_pt1 | contig 36696 bp, 34 predicted proteins | sample 1605491 | NCBI WGS metagenome assembly OLFS01 (sample SAMEA3888921, study PRJEB22519) | human gut metagenome | biome: human gut; feature: human-associated habitat; material: faeces | place: Denmark | collected 2011 | reverse complement strand
TGGTTCAAGACAGATGTTTTAAGAGCGTTGGTAATTAGAAAGCAAAAAGCCTGCTTGAAAGCAGGCTTTTTTGAATTTGGCTCCTCTGACTGGGATCGCCTTTGCCAGTAACTGGCTAATATTCAAGCTAAACCTGAATCCACTTTCTGTCAAGACCACCAAAATGACCACCAATAGTAGCGGGTTACGTAAGGCTGGGTTGAGTGAACCTCGGATATGCTGATCGTTACTTTGGTGTTCCATGGATGGGGTGGATATGAAAGTTATCTATTCGCAGAACCGTATGGGTACAGCAATTGACGCACGTAATGCAGTAAATACTGGCCGGACTCTCCACTTTTGAGTGAAGCCGCAGTTGTGGATTTTATTAAAGTGGCAAATGCGTAAAAATAGATCAATGAATAGTATAGGTTTAGGCCCTATTGTGTAATATGTCCGCAACTCTAGGTGTTTAGGTAAAGTACAGAATGAAGACGCTTAAAGCATCGTTGCCCAATGCTCTGCAACAGATGAGGGAGGCCGTGGTGTGAGTCAAGAGGTATTTTATCTACCTTATTTCGATGGAACGCGACCTTAAAAGTCCTACCTCGAACAAGTTAGCCTACTATGCGATTTGATGGAGATCCATCCGCTCACGCTGTTGGTTTATGCAGGTTTCGGACTACTTGAAGTCTCCAGCTTTTATAAATTGTTCGGTACTAGTTGGATATCCTCGTAGTGAACAAGGAGTGCAAAAGAATGACTTACTCTGTTTCGCCGTCATCACTACTCACCGAGTACGGCAACGACAACATATGCCGTGTTCTCGCACTTGATGGTGGCGGTGCAAAGGGCTTTTATACGCTGGGTGTCCTCAAGGAAATTGAGGCTATGCTTGGGTGCCCATTATATAAGAGGTTTGATCTTGTATTTGGTACTAGCACCGGTGCGATTATTGCCGCGCTCATCGCTCTAGGATACGAAGTAGATCAAATACACGCACTGTACACCGAACATGTACCACGAGTTATGTCCAGCCGGTCGGCTGCGGCAAGAACAATGGCGCTCCAGGATTTGGCTAAGGAAGTTTTTCAAGACAAGACATTCGAAGATGTTCTGATGGGTATTGGCATCGTCGCAACTCGATGGATGACCGAAAGACCAATGATCTTCAAAGGTAATGTTGTGCAGGCCCATGGTCGCAAGGGAACCTTCAGTCCTGGATTCGGGGTCAGCATCGCTGATGCAGTGCAAGCGTCTTGCTCGGCTTATCCGTTCTTCGAAAGGAAAGTGATTGTTACCGCAGCAGGAGATAAGGTTGAGTTGATCGATGGAGGTTACTGCGCAAACAACCCCACCTTGTTTGCAATCGCCGACGCCACTGTCGCTCTGAAAAAAGATCACAAGGATATCCGGGTTATAAATGTCGGTGTTGGTATCTATCCAGAACCTAAACCAGGTCTCCTTATGCGGATTGCTAAGAAATGGCTCGCAGTCCAGCTGCTTCAAAAAACTTTAGAGATCAATACACAATCGATGGATCAACTACGCGACATTCTATTCAAAGATATTCCGACGATTCGGATCAGCGACACATTCGAACGGCCTGAGATGGCGACAGATTTACTTGAGTACAATTTAGATAAACTGAATACCCTTCGACAGCGTGGTAGGGAGTCTTTTGGAGCTCGTGAGGCACAATTAAGAGAGTTTCTGATATGAGTGAGGCGAAATAATATGGGAATACCTGAATCACAGCTCGATACATGGTCCCACCAAGGATCTATTGCACAGTCTGCCTCGACTTATAGCATTATAAAGAATGCATTAGAGAGCGCAAACACTAAGTATCATGGAAAGAATTTTAAAGTATTCCTTCAGGGCTCCTATGGAAACGATACTAACATTTATGCTGAAAGTGACGTTGATGTAGTCATATGTCTTGATGATGTCTACTACAGTGACCTCACACAGTTATCACCAGAAGACAAAGATGCGTATGACCGTGCATTTGTTCCTGCAACCTACTCGTATACTCAATTTAAGCAAGATGTGCTTGAGGCTCTTACAGAGCGCTTCGGGTCTGATGTTAAGGTCGGAGATAAGGCCATAGTTGTAGCGGCAAATGGAAGTAGGCGCAAAGCTGACGTTATCGCATCAATGCAGTTTCGTCGTTATTGGAAATTCAAGGGGCATTACGACTCACAATACGATGAGGGCATCTGTTTCTTTAATGGCGCTGGTGAACGGATTGCCAATTACCCCAAGCAGCATTCAGAAAATCTCACCTTAAAACATCAGGCCAGTAATAAATGGCTAAAGCCCATGGTTCGCGTACTGAAGAACCTTCGAAGTAAACTCATTGCTGACGGAAAATTGAAGTCAGGACTTGCACCTTCCTATTACCTTGAAGGTCTACTCTACAACGTGCCAAATGAAAAGTTTGGCACCAGTTATGCTGATTGTTTTGTCAATGCCATGAATTGGATTCAGACAGAAGCAGATAAAGACAAGCTGGTATGCGCCAATGAACAGTATTACTTGCTTTGGGAGGGGACACATACCTCATGGGAGAAAGCCGATGCGGAAGCGTTTATCGACGCTGCAATAAAAATGTGGAATGAATGGTGAAGTGAGTCGACAAAACTGCTGGTCTTAGGGCACGGCAAACAGCAAGCAGGAGAAATCGAGGTGGCAGGTAGCATCATTAACCTTTTTATGTGGGGATATCAGGACAGCTACAGAATTCACATCCAGATTCTGGCACGTAATGTACTGAAAAAATTGGGTGCACCGGCTGATGCAGAAGTGCTACTTGTTGGTGCTCGCCGCCCTGGCAGTAAAAATGCGAATCCGATATGCGTAGAGCCAGAAGATGGTAAGTGGCATCTATCTTTGTTTGAAGGATTGCTGGATTCAGTTGAATCGATTTACAAGAATCATCGGTTACAGAGTATGATTTTTGGTGATGGGCCAAGCATGCGCGACAAGCCAGAGTGGATACGTCGCGACTCAGTGCGAACATCGGTTAGTAAGGCACTTGATGCTTTTGATACCGAGCAAAACGTAACGTCATTTTGCGGAGAGTCTAGGCGAATAGACGACTATTATGTCACCCCAGTCATACAGATTCCAAACGACACTTTCGAGAAATTCCCTCCTTTGCTCTCCAAGTCTGTTGACGAAAGCCAACAAGGACATGGATTTCGTAGTCTGATACATGCAGCGATGTATGCGGTTCTTCGTGAGGCTACCGAGGAATTGCATAACCCTGATCCAGGAAGATTTATCCATGGCAGTATGAGAGATGCCGAGGAAATAATACGGATTGCTGCAAACGACTTTCTGCACACCGCAGGCCTCTCGATCGAACGAAGATACATTCATACTGATCTTTTCGATGCTTTGAACCTTGTCTCCTCTCTTATGTACGAGGGGGCGAAAGGCATAGGTCAGCTCATTCTCGTCGATCCAGATAACGAGGCGGTTGAGTTCCTGGCGAAGTTTGTTGAGCCAGTTCCCTTTCGTGAGCCACGATGGGTTCGGAAAGTCTTGCAGATGGCGGCATCAGGTGTCGGCATTATCGCAAATAGTCAGTACATCTATGGACTTGGGAGACTGAAGAAGTCGCACGATCCCAGTGCACAAGATGCGTTCACGGTAGATTTTATAGATCATTATCACTGGCAGTTGTACTGCGGTAACCAAGCACTGCTTCTCAGTCAATATGCTGTGCCCAAACTTCCACAGGAGCCTTTTGACAAAGCTGCCTTCCTGGCAAATTACGCGAGACTATTTCCGTTGTCTTCACAAGATAGTGGATTGCACTTGTGGAACCTTCTGATGACCCAAACCAGTCAGGGGCATGGGAGCATGATTGTCGTTGCGGAAGATGCGGCCTGCGAGGCGAATCGACTTTGCAAGCAAGGTACTAGAATCGTGCCAACTAAGCTCACTGAATCACTCCTTCGAAGTGTCAGCGGTATTGATGGCACAATACTGCTTGATCCTGCTGGTCTTTGCCATGCTATCGGGATTATTCTCGACGGTGAAGCGACCGATGAGTGTACGCCATCAAGGGGATCTCGGTATAATTCCGGAGTGCGTTACGTACAAACGAGCGGCACTCGAAGGCTTGCGATCGTCGTGTCGGATGATCGAACAGTCGATATCATTCCTCAAATCAAGCGACTGTGCAGTCGTTCAAAAATAGAACAATGTGTCGTAACACTGGAGGCGGCAACGCTCGACAACTATCATGATTCTCGGAATTGGTTAAACGACCATCGCTTCTATATCAACGCTGAGCAATGCGCTCGAATTAATGCCGTACTCGACAAACTAGATGCCGTTCCAAAAGAAGTAGGTCTTATCTATTTTGAAACTGAGAGATTTGAAGTTGACCCAGAGATGGACGAAAGCTATCTCATAGACTGACCGAATACCGTTGCGTGATGTCAATATTAGGTACCTCGTGCCAATATCATGGCCTAACGTTTGTTGGTGTAAGTAGGGATGTTATCGTCGTTGGCCTTATCGTTAGGAATTATCTTGCCTGTGGGGGCTTCACTTTAGGTCAGGCAGGCTTCAAGAGTTTGGTTCATCGGACACTGCCTGATAGTGCCAGTGGATGTCACGTACCGCAAAGAGTCATCGAATGATTCTTCTTCGTTTCAAATGAAGACCTTCCTTTGATTGGATATAAAATGTAAAAATTCTAACTTTACAGGTTAAATCAGTATGTTTTATAGAATTAAAAGTGTTTTATACTAATTACAAAAACACTGATTATTTGTACATTGAAAAGAATAAAAACAGACATATCTTATAGCTATATTCTCTGGTTATGGGGTTTTCAATGTCTGAATTGCATGTAGTCAATGACCATGGAGTACGGCTACTCTGCCTAAATGGTGGTGGGGCCAGAGGGATGTTTACAATCAGTGTGCTTGCTGAGATTGAGAGGATACTTGCCTCTAGGCACCCTGACCAAGAAATCAGAATTGGCGATTACTTTGACCTCATCGCAGGGACATCGATAGGTGGGATCTTGGCTCTCGGCCTTGCTAAAGGCAAGAGTGCTCGCGAGTTGGAATGTGTTTTCTTAGATAAAGCGAATGATATTTTTCCACCAAGATGGTGGCTATTCAATCTCCTTAAATCACTTGTTTCTCCCATTTATAGTAGTAAACCACTTCGACAAACAATTGAAACGATGATCGGTGGTGAGACTACCTTTAATGACCTGGCCCGGAGAGTAATGGTCCCGGCAGTCAATCTTTCAACAGGAAAACCTCAGTTCTTCAAGACACCACATAACCCAGATTTTACCCGCGACGGTGCACTTAAATTGATTGATGCCGCACTCGCAACCTCCGCTGCACCGACGTTCTTTGCACCACACCATTGTGAAGACCTTGGTTCTTATTTTGCTGATGGAGGTCTGGTCGCCAACAACCCCAGTTATATCGGATTTTTGGAAGTTTTCAGGGACATGAAGTCTGATTTTCCTGATGTTGCTCATAAAGACATACACATACTTAATATCGGTACTACCGGGGAAGAGTATTCACTTAGCCCAAGGCTGCTGAGCAAAAAATGGTGGAATGGCTACTGCCGACTTTGGGGCGTAGGTAAAAAACTGGTCCTTACAACCATGACGGCTAACCAACATCTCCATAAAAATATGCTCCTGCGCGAGCTTACGCTCCATGGTGCCTCCGATAACTACACCAGTCTGGATGAAGTGATCCCTAATGAAGCAGCCAGCGACATCACTCTGGATAATGCCACGAAGAGTTCCATTGAAAACCTGCGCGCAAGGGGAAGACAACTCGCTACTGTGCAGTTCGCTCAGAACCAGAAGCTTAAGAGCTTTTTCACTACACCTGCAAAACCCTTTAAGCGCGCAATCGCGCAGGAGAAACTCTGATGCCTTGGGATTTTAACAATTACTATAGTCACAATATGGATGGCTTAATCAGTAAGCTCAAATTGAGCAAGACTGAATCCGATAAACTCAAAGCACTTCGTCAGATCGTACGTGAAAGGACGAGAGATGTATTTCAGGAAGCTCGCCAAGTCGCAATTGACGTGAGAAGGCAAGCGCTGACACTTGAAAGTGTCAGATTAAAACTTGAGAAAACAAACGTTCGCTACCTCTCCCCCGAAGAACGTGCTGATCTAGCGCGACTTATTTTTGAAATGGAAGATGAAGCACGCGATGACTTCATCAAATTCCAGCCTCGTTTCTGGACTCAAGGAAGTTTTCAGTACGATACGTTAAACAGGCCTTTTCATCCGGGGCAGGAAATGGATATTGATGATGGCACCTACATGCCCATGACGGTGTTTGAATCCGAACCGAGCATTGGACACACTCTGCTTCTCCTTCTCGTGGATACATCACTGAAATCACTAGAAGCTGAAAACGATGGCTGGGTATTTGAAGAAAAGAATACCTGCGGACGCATCAAAATCTATCGGGAGAAAACACACATTGATGTACCGATGTATGCGATCCCTAAAGAACAATTCCAGAAAAAACAAACAGCAGCAGATTCAGCACACCTCATAAAGTCAGATTCGGTGTTTGAATCTTTTGCATTGAACCGGGGGGGACGCGAGGCTTATGCCGTTGAGTCCGACAAAGTGAACCTGGCACTTCGCGAAGGGGTCAGAAGATGGTCAGTCAGCGACCCCAAAATTGTTGAAGACTGGTTCAACGAAAGCTGTAAACGTATCGGCGGGCATCTGCGTTCAGTTTGCCGGTTTATGAAGGCTTGGCGGGATGCACAATGGGAAGTTGGGGGCCCTTCATCAATCAGTCTGATGACTGCAGTCGTCAACATCCTCGATAGAGAATCTCATAATGGCTCCGACCTCACCGGGACGATGAAACTTATTGCCAGGTTGCTGCCTGAGGAATTCAATCGCGGTGTGGAAAGTCCCGACGATACTGACGAAAAACCATTGTTCCCTGCGGAAAGTAACCATAACGTGCACCATAGAGCTATCGTTGAAACTATGGAAGGTCTGTACGGTATTTTACTTGCCGCTGAGCAATCAGAAAGTCGGGAAGAAGCGTTACGTAAAATCAACGAAGCATTTGGTAAACGTGTGACTAATGCCCTATTAATCACGTCAAGTGCTGCAGCTCCGGCATTTCTCAATGCACCATCCAAAGAGCCATCATCTAAACCAATCAACAAAACGATGGTAAGTGGCTGATGAAGGACGGGCAGCTCCATCAAGTGATGACGGGATGCGGGTATCGCTATACGCGTGCCCGCAATCTTCCTGAAAAATCGATTCTGCACAGCAGGGAGCGAGGTGCAGGATATTACACGAAAGAATACGCGACTGATGCCGGTAATTTTAATGTTGCATTGGTGATTCATCCCGACCCTTTCACAGAACTGCCGACAGCATTCATTATTGAGCAACCTGAACAGTTCAAAAGTTGCCTTATGCCCCATGTCGCCCTGGAAGGGTTCCTTTGCTATGTTGAGCAGATGGAAGCAGACTGGGATTCCAACGATCTGGAAGCGACATATAAAGAAGTTGATGCACAGATACACCAGACCCTCATTGATTCGGTATCCGCTGCTACGCAAGGGGTAAATGATAAGAGAGAACTGGAAGGGGAGTTTGCTGCATACTGGCGTCCCAGCGAGACACTCTTTCTTCTGTCAAACGCAAGTCGGGGGACCACACTTAAAACCTCTTTGGCAAAATTACTTAAGTCTGATGGAACTACCAGACAGGAGTACATAACGGTTGAGGAATCATCCCCGGAGGACTCGGAAGCCGTTATGACCAAGTGGCTCAAACAAAGGTATTTCCCCAGAACTTCGTTAAAAGAAATACCCATCAGCACGCATTACATTTCTGTAAATCCCAGCCGTCTAGCCGGGATGAAATGGCCACCGGCTTCATTCCGGGACTTACTGGAATGGCTTGAAAAATCAGACCACAATGCCAGAGATAGAGTCATTGAAAACATCAAAGCCGAAGGGAAGAAAAGGTACATTTTTCTCTTTGATGTTTTAAACCAGGACATCTTAGCTATCTATGTTGAGTTCAATGCGCAGTCTGTTGATTTCAGAAGGTACCGGAAGTCAGCCAAAAACTCAACGGTCAAGCTTGCGGCGATGTTGGGTGGCAAAAGTGTTTGCACGGAATATCAAAGGCTGGGTGTCATTCGTGCTGACATTGCGACGCTCCTTAGCCGGAATACACGACGGAAGGGGGCAGTAAGTCTTTCAACAAAGCGTATAGCGTTGATAGGTTGTGGAACAATTGGAGGGTATCTGGCCGAATTATTACTACGCAACGGAGCCGGATGTGGTAAGGGTTATCTGCATCTTTATGATGATGATATCTACAAACCCAGTAATTTTGGCCGTCATACCCTATCGTCACATGATTTCGGGTGGCCTAAATCCCTTTCACTTGCGGCAAAGCTACAGGAGTCTGTGCATTTACAGACAAAGGTTGTAGGATTTATGGAACAATTCCGTATCAGCGCAGATGAAATGCAGAAGTACGACATCATTATTGATGCGACAGGACGCCCACCTGTGTCAAAACGCATCGCTGCGGTGGTTAGACAGATTCCACTGGAGCAAAGACCATATATTATTCACGCGTTCAATGATGGCAACGGCCGGGCATCAAAAGTCTTTATTGATGATGGCCGAAGCTGTTACGGGTGTATGGTTTCTAACCCTGCAAAATACCATAAAGGAACCGATTCAAGGTTTAATGATCTTGATATATCAAGCGAAAAAAATAAAAGTTGTGGCAGCACTTACACCCTTTATGATGCAGCAGTTAGTAGCATAACGTCATCTCTGGCCCAGATGGCCGTGTTAAGTACTCTAGAACCAGAGTTAAAGTGGACTTACAATGAACATATCCTTGAGGGGGGGCGTTCGCTCAGACCTCAATTTTTGCCACATCAGCCGAATTGCCCTGTGTGTAATGAACATAAATGAATTGGTATTCATCGATAATTTTGACAATCATGTAGTGGTCATGAGCGAAGTCGTTCGACTGCTCAAGTCATATCGCCAAATGCAATATGTCAGCACAGAAGCTGGAGGAGTTCTGATAGGAGAACGCCGGGGACCTCACATCGTTATTACTCACATTTCGGAACCAGGGCCGGGTGACATCAGGACACGTAATCGGTTTGAAAGAAAAGGTGACCATCATCAGCTGAAAGTAGATGAACTGTTTGAACAGTCAAATGGCTTTCTTGTTTATTTAGGCGAATGGCATACACATCCCGAAGATTTTCCTCAACCGTCTTATACAGACATGAAATCTTGGCTGACTGGACTGATCGCAACAGAGACAATGCTCCTGATTATTGTAGGCAGAAAATCTGAGTGGGTAGGAATAAAAAACGGAAATGATATAAAAAGTATAAGAGAGAAGTAAAAAAATAGATGAAATTGTTGAGTTGCACTCATTTTTCAGATATTAGTCATTTTTAACAGTATAGTTTATGTGTTAAAATAAATTTAATATGATGGCTATTTTGGGGGCATCTAATGGGGAGAGGATGAAAAAAACACCACTCGAATTTCCCTCGCAATTCTTTATAAGTGGAGTCTCCCATAATAATCAGTTTCGATGGAGTATATGAGGTATGCAGGGGTATTTTTCTAGGGAAAATGGCTACTGAAAGGAGTTTTTCCATGATTAATATATCAGTAGCGCGAATTATCCTTCTATTTTAAAAGAACGAACATGGCTGATTGTGGTAATTAAACATTCCGAAAGTTAATAAAAAGATATATCGGAGTCAGTGTTAAGTGATATTCTTTTTATTGATATTCTCCCCACGGATTTTCTGTCTGTATAATATCGACCGGAAAGTTGGAGCGCATTGTTACTTTCAATTACGTCGAATATAGTCGAGCCAATATACTCGCTCCAACTAGGGTTTTTAGGGGTTGATTTATATACATAATACAATTTGTTGTTATCCAGTTCCTTAGTTGGCGTTGCTTCTAGCGTAACAGATTTAACTGTGGGGCCGTGCATTTCTATCTTTGTTACAAGGAGTGCTTGCTTTATTTTTGCGCGGACTTCAAATTCATCATTTGTTTCTGTGATTATATGTCCAACCCAAATTCCATTTAAGTCAGGATATATGTCTTTCTTGAAAAACCTTATTGTTCCCCATATTAGTCTTGATATCTTTGATGAAAGGAGAAAGAAGTTTATGATAATGGATGCTAATGATGATATTGATAACAATTTGAGCAGGCTTAAGTCAGAAGACAGAACTGTCTTAAAGATCCAAAATGAAAGTATTGTGACAAACAAAGAGATTAGTGATACCGTTTTTAACAACCAGTCAAATCTTATTATTCTAAACATTTCGCACCATTATAATATGTCTTTGTAAATAGAAATCATATTCTTACCGTTGCTTTTAGAATTTAACAGTGCAACATAGGCTTCTCTTAGATTCGCTCCCACACCAGCTGAAAATGTAATTTCGTCAAAGGAATAGGATTTTATCTTATCAAAAACAAAGTTAAGATTGACCTCGTTGTCTGTTTTCGCTGTAACACCATCTGCGGCTTGGAAAATTATCTCAAATCCATTGGATAAAAGCATTTTAGATATTTTTTTTGTGGTATCATTTAATTTGTTGCTTATGTATGTCAACCTCTCTTCTGAGTTGGATAAGTATGATGAGGTTATTTTTCTCCCCACATCATCGCCATCTATCGCTATGTACATATTAACTCCAAACTAACATGGATTATTATCTAAGTGGTTATATTATATCAACCCTGAATGCTTAGTTGCAAATGAATTTATTTACTTAAAAACGTTGCGGTTTAAATTGTATTTATACCCGGCCAAAACGAGGTTTGTATTTTAAATTTTTTTAATTTTAATGGGTTTAATCCTATGTCTTGTTAAATACATCAAGTGTGTTGAGGTTTTATATTTTCAATGTGGCGATTAATTCAATTGTTCTGCTTGTAATCTACACTTAAAGGATAATTATTAAATCTTTACACTAAAGATTTCTCATGACATTGGCATTATAATTAAGTGAAATAATATACCTGTTAAGCCCTTTGAGAATGATTCTCCGGTTACGGTGCTGTGGCCATTTCCAAGAAATCTCTCACCCCAGATCTAGGTGGTGGTGGATAGACTGGATGCTGCGTTCAATAATGAGACAGCCCGGCTCCGGTTGTAAGTGATGCCGGAACGAGACAATTAATTTAAGAACAAACCGCCCCCGGTTAGCAGGATCGTCTCGTCCGGCAGGAAAGCATGCTAACACCTACATGAAGTCCCTGTCAGTGCAGGCCCCAGACTCAACACCACCAATTTACTTTTCACCACTGCGAAGTAAGGGGCGCTACGCCCGGCTATGCAGGGGCAGTTTTTCTCCTGTGCGCTTTTCGTTCCTGTATCGGCTTCCTGTTAATCGTTTCCCAACACAACCCGTCCTGCAAGGGTAAATGGCACGCTTGCTGCGCCCTTGCAGGACAGAACGATGCCGGGAAAGCGAACCGTCAGGCGATACGAAGACGAAAAAAACACACTGACGGAGAAAAAATCATGACAATTTCCCTGCATAATCCCCGGACAAGCGCCCCTAACACCGCAGCGGCGACCAGCATATCCCCGCTGGACCCGTCAGGCTCCTCAAAAACGAAATTTTCTAAAACCAGAACGGATATTTATCAGACCGTTACCGACAGCATCATTGCAGCGCTAGAAGCCGGTGTGAAACCTTGGTCATGCCCGTGGCAGCGTGTATCCGGCATGTCTGGTCTGCCATCGAATTACGCCACCAGCATAGCCTACAGCGGTATGAATATCATGTTGCTATGGTGCAGTGCATCAAAACAGGGTTTCAGCGATTCACGCTGGATGACCTACAAACAGGCACAGGCAGCAGGTGGACAGGTTCGCACACGTGAACGTGGCACAACAGCCATTTTCTACACCACCCTGGAGAAGGAAAACGCCGCCGGAGAAGTTGAACATATTCCGATGCTGAAAACCTTTACCGTGTTTAACGTTCAGCAAATCGACGGCCTGGCCCTGACAACTGAAACTGTCAGCCCGGAAGCAACCTTTGACCCGGTGCCGCAGGTTGAGAACCTGTTACGGAAGAGTGGCGCAAACATCATCGAGAAAGGACAAAACGCCTTTTTCAGCCCATCAATAGATGAAGTCTGGCTACCGGAGCGCCATCTGTTTTCAGATGCGGCTAATTTCTACGCTACAGGTCTGCATGAGCTGATTCACTGGAGTGGTGGCAAAAAACGTCTGAACCGTGAAATGAAAGGGAAGTTTGGCAGTGCGGATTATGCAGAGGAAGAACTGATAGCAGAGCTGGGAAGTGCCTTTCTGATGGCTGATCTTGGCATTGAGGGAGAGGTACAACATGAAAGCTATATTGCTTCCTGGCTGAAAGAGCTGAAAAACGACAAGCGTTATATTTTCAAAGCGGTCAGCGCAGCCTCTAAAGCACATCGTTATTTGATGGACAAAATCTGAGCCGCAAGGTCTCAGGGCCGCAAAGGAGTGTGGCTTTCGGTGCTGGGATAGGCTTAACCGGTAACGCTGTAGAGGTATGAGTGAGACGGAGCGGAGTCGGAACGAGCACCGAACAATCATACCTCTACAGCGGAATAGTGCATTCTATGCGTTGATTATGGTGTCTGGCATTAGAACTTCTTTTAAATCTGAGAGTTGAAGCTCTGAAGTTATGTTGATCGGACGGTTGACAATAAGATATTCTGGTGTTTCTCCCTCCTTGGTTCCGTACTACCAAAAAGAAGACCATATAGAGGAATTAGTATGGCAAATTTCGAGGACTGGTGTGATTCGACAGAGCGTAATATCAGCGACCATTATTTGCAGTCAATAACGGCCAGGGATGCCGAGTGTATGTTCGGCGTTCAGGTTATGGCCGCGCTAATACCTGAACACTATGCGTCACCAAGAAATATCGCTAACGCATTTGAAGCTCTAGGTAAACCGGGGCTGGCGGCATACATTGCTGGAAAATTGCCTGAAACGAAACAGATTCGTTCCGGTGATTTGGGTGAGATATTTGCAACTGAATGGATAAATGCACGTAGCAATGGCTATAAAACGCCTATAAAAAGATTGCGCTGGAAAGATCATCGCAATATGTCGATGCGTGGTGAGGACGTCATTGGTATTTACATAGATCAGTCTTCTCAACAACTTTTTTTCCTTAAAACCGAAGCGAAAAGTCGCGCCAAAATGACGGGAGAGGTGGTTTCTGAAGCCCGCGATAACTTGAATAAAGAGCAAGGGCTGCCATCTTCACATGCCCTAATGTTCATAGCAGATCGCCTGAATGAACAGGGTGAGGAGCTTTTGGCTAAAGCGATCTTAAATGCAACGCTTCGGCAAGGAATTGTTCCAGGATGCGTCCGGCATCTTATCTTTCTATTATCGGGCAACTCTTCAGAAACTATGCTGACCACTTCAATTGAAAAGTATACAGGTCAAAATAATCAGTGGGGTGTTTGTCTAAGAATTGCTCGCCATGGTGAGTTTATTGCCGCAACTTTTGAAAAGGTGATTAGCGATGCCAGCAACAGCTGATGAAATTATCGAAGCTATTAAGGAAGCTTCAGCTGTAGGTTTTCGCGGGCGCCTGATTGCACGCGGGCAAGCCCGGTCGGTGATCTGGCGAGACGGTGACTTGCCGCCGGATGCACCGGAGTTTAGCGCACTGCTCAGTCAGGACCTTCAAGGCTATGCTTATGCCCTAATCGATCTCGGCCTTCGTCTTCGAGAACTTAATGGAGACGACGCCTATGCGCGAATTGCTTTTGAACAGGCCGGAACCGCACTCGAGTCGGCTATTGCTAAAGGAAAACGCGACAGCCGGGATACAGATTTTCACTTCGTAATGGCTGCTGCAAGCTATCACCTTGCGCATCTTTCAGCACGAGCCTATTCGTTACTCGCAATGGTTGGTCAGGATGATAATTTTTCACCAATAGAGAGGGCTCTTACACAACTGATCCGGCGTGATTTGCGTACTCTGCGCGATAATGCGTTGGGCTTTCGGCTCAGAGGTGATGGCAGTGACGTGAAAATTACTGAAATCCTCCAGGCTCGCCTAAACTTGCCGCAAGACGAGAACGGTGACAGTGAGTCAGAGGAGGACATCCTTTTTGATGGGCTTGATTTGGCACTGACTGACGCCTATATGTCGGCCATTTCTCTCTACCTTCTCGCTGTAGAAAGGGGAGAATCACGTTTGCTTTCCAGGGCTATTGAAAAATTAAGAATTAGTCTAAGTATATGTGCTCAGTTTAATATGCTACCCCAGTGGTGGCTAAACTTTATTACCATTCATCTGTTATCTGACCTTTGGTCAGATACATTCCATGAAAGATTGCCACTGGTTCCAGTTGGTGGTGACGCTGCTGAATGGCCCGCGCTTCGGGAACTGTTTATTGCACTGCTTCAAAGACGACCTCGAGCCGAAATTGATCTCTGGCCATCGCAGAGAGAGGCCGCCGGACGCTCTGTTAATGACAATGACGATTTGGTTGTTTCGTTGCCAACCAGCGCTGGAAAAACTCGTATTGCTGAATTGTGTATTCTTCGCTGTCTGGCGGGTGGCAAGCGTGTTGTTTTCATCACCCCGCTTCGTGCGCTTTCTGCACAAACAGAAGCCACTCTCTCCAGAACATTTGGGCCGCTTGGGAAAACAATATCAATGCTGTATGGCAGCATTGGCGTAAGTGGTATGGATGAGGATGCAATTCGCCAGCGTGACATCGTCGTCGCCACGCCTGAAAAACTTGACTTTGCTCTCCGGAATGACCCGTCAATTATTAATGATGTAGGACTTTTTATTTTTGATGAGGGGCACATGATTGGGGCCGATGAACGAGAGGTTCGGTATGAAGTTCAAATTCAACGGCTGTTGCGCAGACAGGATGCCGATACGCGCAGAATTGTCTGCCTCTCGGCAATTCTACCTGATGGTGAGCAACTCGATGATTTTGCCGGTTGGCTCCGTCGTGACAAGCCCGGAGGACCAATCAAAAATAATTGGCGACCGACCCGCTTGCAGTTTGGCGAGGTCATATGGTCCGCTCCAGCAGGTCGGCTTAATCTCAGCGTCGGTTATGAGGCGGCTTGGGTATCGCGTTTTATCGTCAGCAGACAACCGCCAAAGGTTAAATTACCTAATAAAAAGCAGCGAACAAAAATGTTTCCCTCTGATAACAAGGAGCTCTGCTTAGCGACAGCCTGGCGTCTAATTGAAGATGGACAGACCGTACTTATCTACTGCCCACTTCGCCGGAGCGTCGAACCGTTTGCCGAGACAATTGTCGATCTGCATCAGCGCGGACTACTGCCATCTTTATTTGATGCTGCCCCGGACATTCTGGATACGGCTATCTCGCTGGGAGAAGAATGGTTGGGGGCACACAGCCCGATACTTGCCTGCCTACGGTTGGGCGTGGCTCTTCATCATGGCGCATTGCCTACGGCTTACCGCAAAGAAATCGAACGTTTGCTGCGAGATGGGGTACTTAAAGTGACGATCTCATCACCGACGCTAGCACAAGGTCTTAATCTTTCGGCAACAGCTATCGTCATGCATTCTCTTCATCGGAATCGCGAGCTTATCAAAGTGTCCGAGTTCAGAAACGTCATAGGCAGAGCAGGGCGCGCATATGTAGATGTTGAAGGGCTGGTGATTTATCCAATATTCGATAAAGTAAATAAACGCCAGACTAACTGGCATACCCTCACATCTGACACGGGGGCCCGTGAGATGGAGAGCGGACTAATACAGCTTGTCTGTGTGTTATTGATTCGCATGCATACACGGCTTGGTGGGGATTTAAAAGCACTCACTGAATATGTGACCAACAACGCCGTAGCGTGGGAATTTCCAGAAATTATGACCGAATCTCCGCAAGAAAGAGATATTGCGCAGGCCATCTGGGAAAAACAACTTTCAACGCTTGATACTGCTATTCTGAGCCTTCTTGGTGAGAATGATATCCCGGATGACCAGATTGAAACTGCTCTTGATGACATTCTTCAGTCTTCACTTTGGCAACGCAGTTTGCAGCGTTATAGGGATGAGAATGAACGGATTTTGCTGAAATCGGGACTCCTGTCCCGCAGCCGCTACATCTGGCAGCGCTCAACGGCAGCAGGGCGCCGGGGGTATTTCCTGTCGGGGGTAGGACTTACAACCGGGCTACGACTTGATGCTATTGCCGCTAAGGCCAACCAACTATTGATTGATGCGAATGCGGCTATAATGGGCGGTGATGCCGAAGAGGCAATTGCTGCTATCACGGCGCTCGCTGAAGAGGTCTTTACCTTCTATCCGTTTATACCCGATCCATTGCCTGGCGACTGGAGAGGTATTTTACGTTCCTGGCTATTGGGTGAACCCATGACTAACGTCGCGAATACGCAGGCGTCTGAAACGCTTCAATTCGTCGAGAATGGGCTGGTGTATCGACTTCCGTGGGCAATGGAGGCTATTAGGGTACGTGCAACAGCTAATGGAGACCTCATAGGTGATACAGATACCACGCTAGACGATTATGAGTTAGGTTTTGCGGTTGCTGCTGTTGAAACAGGTACCTTGAGCCGTTCGTCTTCACTGCTTATTCAGGCGGGTTTTAGCTCTAGGCTTGCAGCCATAAAAGTGGTTACAGACACTACTGCCGATTTTCAATCCGGCCAGGAGCTTAGAAGGTGGCTGAACTCTGAAGAAGTGATAAGCCACACGGATAATCATGACTGGCCTACACCTGAAACCAGAGTGATGTGGCTGGAATTCTTGGGTAGTCTCAGCCCCAAAGGCAGCCAGGTTTGGAGTCGTCATCGTTATAACGGAATGGTGGACTGGAGAGATACTCCGGCAGTGATCGGCACACCATTGCAGCTTTACACTGTTGATGGTATTCATCACGTACTGGCTGATGATGGCACTCCTCTGGGAAGTATAAATGGCAGAATTAACACAAACAGAAGAGGTCTTCTTAGAGTTGAGGTGGATGATGAGAATGGTCGTGCCATGTTCGATTATTTAGGACCGGACGACTTTATTTCTACCTGATTTCTGGTTCGAGCGACTTATGATTGGTGCATGCATCTAGCGTAATCGGTGAGACCGTAGCTATATATTGTTATCCAAGTTGAGCCGTTGCAACTCGTCGAGCGTGTAGACGCGGAAGACATTCCGGTGGCGGGTTTCCAGCGGGATGTGTTGATGGTTAACGATAACGTGTCTGATGCTGTCAAACAGCCGTTCAAGGCCGCGCTTTTTCTGCGGGTCCGGCACGATATAAAAAACGTAAATCCAGTCTTTCCGGGTCCGGGCCAGTAAATGGCTTGCGATGATTGACTGGTAGCGAGCTCTGGTTTTCAGACGGCGCTCGGTCTCAATGGCGATCACGGTTCCGCAAGGGAGAGTGATCAGCCCGTCTGGCCGGTGATTGACCTGATAACGGCTGAGGAAGGTCGTGCGATCGCCGTTTATCCAGCCGGACGCGCCTTTTTGCTCAAGGATGATCCGTGCCGCCTGATTATCAAGGTGATGTTCCAGCGTCCAGCCGGTAATCTTTGAAGGCTCAAATCGTGCGGGGAAAAGCGCATCGTCGGGGGTTAACACAACGGCCAGTCCGTCACTGGTTATGCCCCACAATGAAATTTTTATTGTGCGTGATACCAGGACATGCTTTTGTATTAACCCCATTCTCTCGACTTTTGAAAGAAGGGTATAAAGCGATTTATGATCCCGGAAACCAAATAGCAGTATCAGCGTTTTAAAATCGCTGTAGGTTTCTTCTTTCAGGAAGTTCAGCAGTTGTTTTATTTTTTCTCTGTTGCGTGTCTGGCGCTCTTGATATGTCGAAATCAGCATAACCGCTCCTTAAAAATCCAGCGGGGACAGGTCTTTTTCATCATCAGGTTTTGGCTTTGTCGGTTTTACTTCGCTTTTGTCGAAGAAAAGAGCCGGGTGCGATGCCATCACATCCAGCGCGGTTGGTTTATCATCGTCGCCAAAATCCAGTGCGATCTTCACCGGTGCCGCCGCTGCGGCAATATCAGGGGAAACAGAAAAGGTTTTTAACCGGCGCTTTCTGACCTTTATCGGTGAAATCAGGGAGGCAGAAGGTAGCGTTGTTGTCGTAAAGATAAAACTGACAAAATCAGGCAGGTTCAGGATCATATTGCTGTCAATAAAAAAACGCTCGGCCTGGCGGATTGTGCGCTCACTGTCGATGGTTTCAGTGAGCATATTATCCGTCTTAGCCTTACGGAGTTCGTCATCCACCAGAATCGTTCCTGACATTCTCGCTATCCAGTCTGCTGTATCCGGATCCATAACCCGGTAAACCATTTTAAATTTGGCATTTTCAACGACCGCACCGACAACGGCGTCGCCTTTCAAATCTGCCGGGCAGTCTTTTAAATCGGCAATGGACTGGTGATCCATAATAATATGCACGCCTTTATCCCGAGCCGCGCCTAAACCTTCCAGCGCTGGCCTGGATAAATGGTATTTCAGTTCGGAAAGATAAATAGCAATGGGGCGGGGTACGTCTGTTACACGTTCGCGCCTTTCTGCTAACTGGTAAAGGCGAACCAGCAGCATACGCTGAGCGGTAATGATTTTGCTGTTTCGCATGGAGCCGATAACATAACAGCAGCCACCTTCATCAAATATTTTTTTGAGTGAAAACCCCTCCGGTGAATTAATGGCATTGAGTAATGCCAGCTCCTCAATCTTGCCAAAAAATGCTTTGATTTTTTCGGCAATACCCTGAACGTAATCACCGTTATAAACATCCCGGATTGTTGTCGATGGATTATCGCTGACAAATTGTGCGGCCATACGGGCGGCTTTCCGGTCGTCGATCCGATAAAAGTCAGATTCCTGACCTTTTTCCGCCAGACTGAAACCTGCAACGAACAATTCTTCCAGTTCATCTGGCGTAATATCTTCAATCAGGTTTAGCTGGTATTGCTGTTTTCGCAGGTCAATTAAGGCAAAGGGTTTTCCTGCATCCTCGCAGGCTTTCCGATAAAGGTGTGGAGCCCATTCATCATCCTTGGGGTCCATAACAAACACACCTTCACCGGCCAGAATACTTTGATAAAGCAATATGCCGGTGGCAACACCTTTCCCAGCTCCAGTGGTGCCGATAATATCCGCGTGTTGTTTCTGCCAGTCTTTTAACGGGAGATACATTGGTTCGTTCTCCCTGTCCATGCCAGTAAAAATGCCTTTATTCAGGTCAATATAATCCAGCGGATCATAATGCAGTGTTTCCGGCAGCAGGGACTTTACGGTGCGGACATCGGTGCGCAATTCGCGTTCAAGGGTAGTTTTTTTAACAAGATGTTTCTTTATTTTGTCCAGTTCCGGCGTGAATACCCGGCGAAGCATAATATGAAAAATAATTCCGGTTACAGTGAAAGCAATCCGTACTGACCAGACCAGTACCGTATTATCACTGGTGAGTCTGGTTTTATACAGCCACTGGAAGGATCCGATAACTATCGGGGCCAGTGTGCCAGAGAGAAAACACAGCAGGGAAAAAGCGATAATCAACCTTTTCCATAACGGGGCTTTCTGCCGTTCATCGCTTTTCATTGATGCAAAAAACGGCATCGTCAGCCCCGCTAATAATGCCAGCACCAGTTGTTTCTGTTGCACAAAAGCCAGCACCGCCAGCATCCCGTTCACTATCGGGGACAGTGAAGCGGTAAGCTTATTTAAAATCATCATGCCTCCTTCGTCAGCGATTCGCCCCATGACATCGCCCCATCAATTCGCCCCACGGTGTCGGGCGAAAAGACGGGGCGAGCGTATGGGGTAAAGAAGGTGGCCGCTGTGCGGCCATGTACCGGAAAGCATGCTTCCCTGCACGAGACGGCGTGCGCCAGTACATGCGGGCTGGACGCCCTTATTGCCTGTCGCATGGGGGTAATGTCGCGGCTGGACGCCACGCCAAAACCCCCAGGGTCAAAGGCGGCACACCGTCGCACGCTACGCGCGACCAACCCCTTTAAGACGCGCGTTTAGCCTGTTTTTTCTTTTCCTCGCAAGCTCAGAGCGAAAAAACGGGAACGCTGCTTTAAAGGGGTTGGTCGCGCCTGATCGGCAATATTCCCCGCTGGGGCGGGAAATATTGCCTGGCTTGACGGTGTGCGGGGCAGGCCCCCCACAAAAACCGGCACGTGGGCGTGCCTTTTTGCTCGCCGGGGCGGCAAAATTTTTGCGGCTCCCCCCGGCCTGCTCAATTCGCTTCGGGCGAATGTTCGCAGGTGGGCGCGGTGCCTGAAAATTAACAATTTCTCCGAAATTGAATTTTCTGTCCGCGCGCCACGTTCTTATTTTACGGCTTAACAATTTCTCCGAAATTGAAGCCAAAAATAAGCACGCCTGAACCCCGCCGTCTGTCAGTCTGTTACGTCGTTTGAGACATTATCAATGTCTGTGATTCACATCTGTTCGCGGGCTATTTCAGCCCGGCATTCCCGTTCAGCGTTTAATGCCGCACAGTACGTTTCATCATCGACCTTCGTTCCCTGACTTTCGGCATATTGTCTGAGCTTCTCTGCGTCCGGCTCATTAAGCAGTGAAAGATGATGTCGCAATAAACGGATAAACCGGCTTTCATATATTTCGTAATAAAGCCCGCATCCCTGATGCGCTTCTTTCGACAGAGAATCATAGATACACGTGACCGATATTCTGTCCTGATGTGTTGAGTGAATGTTGGCAATAAACAGGTCTTCTTTATTCATTTTTATTTCTCCATGCAGGGAATTTATTAAAATAATGGCCGGGGTTTTATTACCCTCTGACCCGGCCAAATCTGGACAGGATTTTACTCACCGCCTCCGGGTCAGCACTGGCGCATTCCCCCAGGAAAGCTTTTCTGGCATTGAGCGTATGATTGGGTAAAAATCCGTGTTTATTCTTTTTAACGATATTACAGAAAGCTCGTTCAGCAGAATGGCATTCGCTTCCTCCACTGTTTCCGGTTGCTTTCCCGTACATACACAGCACCACTTCGCACGGGTCAGCAGCAAACGAATAAACAGGCGTCCCGGCAGCAATGCACAGCACTGCCGCCGCAATAGCGGAATATTTCATGATGACGTCCTTACAGTAAGATGAACTTCATGATGTGAGGGGGGAAGATTTAATGCGAGAAATAAATACGGGTGTCGCTGCATGTCAGGCAGCCTGAGACAGGCTGATAGGCAATAATGCCTTTTGCACCATACCGGCGCAGCCAGTCTTTTGCCGTAAAGAAATCTTCGCCGGATGGCGCGGCAACAATAATACGCGTTGAGTGGGCGATCGCGTAAAATACAGCAGGCGTCCAGCGTGTCTCATTAAAATTCCGTGCGTGAATGGACAATAACCATGTATCTTTAACCACCGGAGAAGGAATAATAACCGGGTTGTCCCGCCATTGCGGTAAACCGGTATTGACTGACCGGCCCGGTTTATCCCATTCAACAGGAACCGGTGGCGGGGGTGAAGAACAGCCGGAAAGCACCAGCGAAAAGAGCAGAATATTGATAACCTTCATCATGCTTTCATCTCCTCAAAAAAAACATTGCGGTGCAGTGGCCGGAAATAAATATCATTCATCCGGCGTACATCACCGTCCAGGTCGATACTCACGATGACGTCCAGACTGTCCAGCACCTTGCGTAACATAAAGGTGTAAGGGAGTCGGGCGCACTGCGGGTTTTCATAACAGCGGGTAATAAACCCGTCCACCGCTTCCATTGCCGAACCGGCATGAAGGGAAGTCATGCTGCCTTCATGACCTGAGCCGGTTATTTTAAGAAAATCCCAGGCTTCACCGCCGCGCACTTCGGTTAATAGTATGCGGTCGGGATTCATGCGGTAATTCCAGCGCAGCAGGCTGGCGGGTGTCACCATTGACCCTTTTTCATCTGCCGATTCCGACGGATAAAAAAGGTGGACGTAGTTTTTATGAAGAAAGAAGGTGATTTCCGGGTTATCTTCAAGGGTCGTGAGACGTAGGCTGCGGGGAATATAACCTGTCAGCATCTTCATATAGGTGGTTTTTCCGGTACTGGTTTCCCCGGCCACCGCGAGGGTTTTACCGTACTCCACGCACTTCTCCATAAAGCGTGGAATATCTTTTGCGTGATATAAGGTCAGTAATTCCTCATCGTGCGTCTGCGTTTTTTCTGTACCTGCCACCCGGTTGTAAAACCCGGCGTCGATATAGTCCTGATGCGGGATTTGTACCCGTGAAGGTTTACGCAGCGTGATGGACACCGTGTCACGCTCGCAGGCCGGGGGCACGATGACCTGGCAGCGTTCACCGGATTCCAGTGTGGCGGACAGCCCCGGCTTGATATCTTCGATATTGTCGCCGTGATGCTTCGCCAGACACCGGGCGAAGTTGTAGCAGCCCTCATAATCCAGCGGAACGGCGTGCTGCTCCCAGACGCCGTTAATTTTGGTGAAAAGCTCACCCGGACGATTAACGGCGATTTCCGTCAGGCCGGGAAGCACCAGAAAATCGCCAAAAAATCGCTGCTTATAGCGGTCCAGGGAGATATTTTTAGCGGTCATTCTTCATCCTCAGCGTATAGATGCCGGAAAAATCAATATCCTGTCCGGTGACCAGGTTGATAAGCTCTCCCTGGTTTTTGTAGAGGGTCGGCGGGATATTGATGCTGTTCTCCAGTGTGGTGCGTGCCATATCCGCCATCGCCTGACGGCTGTTTTCGGTGTAGTCGGTATTACGATCTTTCTGACCCGCGCTGTCGGAAGCCCATGCCGCAACATCGGGGATCATACCGACCAGTAATGCGCCCCCGAATCGCTCGCTGAAATGTGAGTCGATCCAGCCGTCAACACCTGCCTCGCCCAGTTCTCCGGCAGCGCGGGTATCGACAAGCGGAATATCAAGATAAGGGGGCTGGCGGGTACGCAGTTTGGTGATGATGAGGAAGGCGCGGCCCTGTCCGTGCGTCATTCCCGTTTCCGCACCCGTCTGGTAAACGCCCGTGGCGGTGGTCCCTTTTTCAATCAGCTTTGTATTGCCGCTGGCGCTCCAGATATCGTCGGCAATTGTGCAGCGGATTTTCCCCGCCCGGTCCGAGACAAAGCGGTAATCCAGTGAACAGGGAATGGCGGTATTTTCCGGCACGTACAGATCCGGGTTATAAGGAATGCGCCGTACTGGTGACGGAGAGTGTTCCGGCTGTAGTGGCGTGGTGCCTGGCTGCTGACCGGTGCCAGGGAATAGCGTTTCTGATGCTTGTCCGGCAGCGACTGACTGCGTCATTTCCTGCTGCCGGGTCCGGACCGGGTTTCGGGCCGCAGCGGCAGAGCTGTCCCGGCGAATCAGAAAACGGGCTTTGTCCAGTTCCGGCGGCGTCTCCGGCCCGGTGACTGCCGTACTGCGCGGGCTGTTGTCCGCCGGTTCCGGTGCTGTGGGACCGGTATCGTGCGTCCCCAGATCGGTACGCTGCCGGTAATCGCTCCGGTTTGGCTGCGGCGCGGCATCCTGCCGCTTTTCCTCACCGGGTTGCCAGAGAAAATTGCGGTATACCCAGTTGCCCGCCCACGTCAGCGCAATTAGCGCAACGGCGGCGAGCGCCAGAAAAGCGGTGGCTCTCCCGCGCCTGCGCTTTTTCAGTCTGTTGACGGTGGGTTGTACCGAATCGTTCTCTTCCTCCTCCTGTGCGGTGAGAAGCTCTGCTTCCCGCCTGGCACGGGCCTCGCGCTCCAGTGCGGCAATGTCGTCATCCGGTTGCGCCAGGGAGGACCGGGATTCATCAGGTTCAGGAAGCGGGTGTTTGTCGTTCATCTTCATGACTCCTGGGTTATCAGCGAGTTGCGGGTTTTTCCACCCGTTCGACCTGCGGGGAAACCGTGGCACCATCAGCGGCCTGGACCCTGCCGAAACCACGGTTTTCCAGGCCGACCACAGCGTTACCGGAACGCAGGACCAGGCGGGGCGTGACCTCCTGAATCATCAGGACGGTGAAGTTGCCTTTCCTGCGGATACTGCTGTTAACCACATGCTCCTGGCCGTTCAGTTCTTTCGTCACGGAGGGAATGGATTTGGCCGGGGAGAAGCCCACGAACGTAAAGCGGCCATCGTCATACGCGAAATCCGGGACAATCCTGGCGCTGTCGCGCCCTGAATAGCGAAGGTAGTCCCAGTTGCGCGGTGTCTGTGCGGCATTGAGGGCCTGCTCAATGTCGGCCTGCTGCTGTTTTTGTTCTCGTTCCCGTTCCTGTGCTCTGGCCGCAGTCCTACGGCGGTCCTTCTCCCGGTCTTCGCCCGGATAGCGGTAGCTCACCTGGAAAGCGGGCTGCTGCGGTGACTTATCATCGATAACGTTCAGCTCGACGTTGTACAGCCGCCGGGTGGTGACGACCAGCAGGTTGGTGTGCCAGTCCCGGCTGTCGGGCGGGATGACCACCTGCGTGGTGTTACCGTCAGCGCCGGGTGCGCCCTGAACCAGCGCCACCGGGCGGATATTGACCCGGTTGGCGTCCGGCGTGGCTTCCCACGCTTCCTCAAAACCGGGTCTGGCGCTGATAACCGCCTCGTCGTTGTCAAAGACCAGCGTGGTCATAAAGCCGGGCCGGGTACTGACGACGGTGACGTTCAGCGGGTTATAGACCACCTGCTGAACACGGGCGTCGTAGTGGCTTGCCTGCGGGATGGCTGCACTCCACGCCGTGCCGCACATCAGCGCGAGCGCGAAAAGGATGAGACTTTTCATTTATTCACCTCCCCGGATTTCACGGTCTGCCTGCCAGCTGGTTACGGTAAAACCGAACGGGTTAATTTCCCGCTCCGTATCGCTCATTTCTTTGCCGGGATCGGAGTGGAACGTCAGGCGGGCATCCCAGTATTCGGTGCGGGTACTGTTGTCCGCGAGGCGGCGGACAGTCTTTTTGTAACGGAGGGTGGCGACGTTATCGGGGTCAGTGCCATCAGCAAGCTGGTTTGACAGGATGTCGATCCGCACGGTGTGCGCCCCGTTCTGATACACCTTGTCCGGGGCGTCTTTACCGGCATACAGCGCCAGATAGTCATCGTTGACCTGCGGGCTGTTGTAAATCTGTACCGTGGCGTAATCGTCCTGGAGGGAGGGATAGACATACCGCTCACGCAGTCTGACGTAGCTGGCGGTCATCGCCTTCTGATAAGCGGCTTCCGCCGTCAGGTGGGTTTTTGACGCACGGGTGACGTGCTCCACCCGCCCGGTATGATTATCCACGGCGTACAGTTCAATGACCGTCTGTTTCAGGGGCAATATCAGCACCACGGCGATGAGCGCCAGTATGGCGGTGAGCAGGCCCGCGCCGCCTACCAGAAACCCGGCTTTTGTGGCGCGTTTGTCCCGCTCAATCATCTGCTGCTCAAAGGTGCGGGAATCCGCAATGAGGGTCTGTTCACTCATGACTGTTTAACTCCGCCATAATCTGAGGGGTGTTCACGGGGACGCCCTGACCGCCAAAGGCAGGAGGACGAGGAGACTGCGCGCAGCCGGAAAGCGCGCACAGCAAAGCCAGCGCAATCAAGCGTTTCATGGGATGTTTCCTCAGTGAGATCAGTGGAATGAAAACAGGGCTATGTTTTCACAGGGAGATTAATGAAGGTATTTCGACCAGGGATGGCTGGTTTAACGATGGAATTTCTGAACCGCCGAGTCTCTGGCTTGTGCCAGTCGCCGGGCTTCGTTGCGGGCGATCATCTGCTCAATCGCGTATTGACGCGCTTTCGACGCGCTGTATCCCGGACCGCTGCCGGGTTTACCCGCGCTGCCATCTCTCCAGCCCTGGAGTGTATCCAGTACGGAGTGGGTTGTCTGCTTTCGGGCTCCTGCTGCCAGTTTCCCGGCACCAAATGCCGCCGCGCCAATACCCACCGCCGCCAGCCCCTGCATGGACACCGTTGCACTGGCCCCGGCCAGCGCGCCGGCCAGTCTGGCGGAGAGATAAACCAGTATTGCTGCGCAGATGCCGGCCAGGCAGACCTGTGCGCCTAACTCCACAATGTTGGATTGTGCAGATATCTGTGTTGCAATATCTAACCGCGAATTTAAATAATTAACGACAATGCGTAGCGACAACGCAGAAAACAGAACCGTTAATATGGCTGCGAAAATATTTTGCAGCCAGTTGTTAAACATGGGGCGTAAAAAACCATACAGAAGACAAAAAATAAATATGGGGGCTGTAATGCTCAGGAGTAAAATCATGACCTCCGAGACCATTGAAACAAAGGCTGTCACAATCATTAATACGAATATCCCCAGCCAGACATAAAATTGAGCGGTCATACCCTCATCTTTTATATAGGTTGAGTTATCCATATCGTGTAACGTTTTACCTAATACCTTTGCTTTATCCCATACTGAGTCCAGTAACTGCCATATATTATCGCCGCCGGAAAATCCCTCCTTTAAACCATTAATAGCGTCGATAACGCTGTCAAGATAACCGCTGACATTTGCCACAAAGGACAGGATGATCGCCATCATCATGATGTCCCACATGACATCCTCCATTGGCGTGGACAGCTTACCCGCCAGGGTCTGGTATCCACGCCACAGGATATAGAGGGTGGCTGACGTTGCCGCCAGCCCCACCATCATGGAGGAGTATGACATCATCAGTCCCTTTGTGGCGTCGGTGACTCCTCCTATCAGGTGTTTTTCAACACCGATAAATACACCACCGGGCATAATAACCTCGCTATGAATTCAGGTCGGGAGTAGGGGCATTTAACTGCTGAATCTGATAATGAGCTTCATTGGCGTTTTTACAGTTTTCTGAGGCATCGCCGATCTTCTGGCATTTCTCATACACCGCTTTTAGCTCATCGGGATGATCCCTGTACCACTGGGTTGTTTTGGCTTCTTCTTTGCAGCCGCTAATGACGACGAATAATAAGGACAGGAAAGAAAGGATTAATAAACGCATGTGAGACTCCTTTAGCCGTTTAAATCAGGGGTCGGCGCATTTAACTGTTGCTGATTCCACTGTTTAATACGCTCGTTCTCCAGCACTTTTTCGCGCTTTTCTGCTGCCTTCACGCTGATTTCCCACTGGTCAGTGAGCGTGTTCAGCATCACTGATTTTAGCTGAATACTGTTGGCAAGGTCCTGAGATTCCTTTGTGTCTCTGGAAAGTGCAATACGGTTCGAGAGGCTGTTAATTTCCCCCAGCGTCTGGCTGACCTGCCTCTGGATCTCGTCAGTCTGCTCAAACTGGATCGCCTTATTGATGACCTGTTGCTTACAGATTCTGGCGTAACTTTCGGATTGTTCTGTGTTGCAGGTGTCGAAAATTTTATACTTTTCGTACAGGGCATCGAACTGCCCGGAAGAACCGCCGGAAAGAAGCAGATCATTGAGTGCCTGCCCTGGCTTGCGCAGCTTCTCAAGGTCGGATTTCAGGCTTTTGGCCTGGTCAACAAAGTCAGCAATATCACGGATGCCGGTGGCCGTTGCCAGCTGATCTTTATACGCCTGGATCTGGCTCTGATAATGCTGCGCAGTCTGCATCCAGCGCTGCGCTTCTTTCAGCCATTCGGCTTCACGCAGTGGGTCAGCATCCACCAGAACGGGAATACCGGCATGTGCCAGCGGGCTGACCATCACGCACGCGAAAATCAGGACATGAAAACGCCTTTTCATCATGGTTCTCCTTCATGTTGTCAGAGTGCCTGAGCCAGGTAGGAGTCCAGCCATTCATACGGCTGTATCCCTTCCTGGTAAATTGAGTCGAAGATTTCGAGGTTATCGGCGCTGCCGCTCATGACCCGGGTGTATCTGCCGATACCGGAGAGATCGAGCGTCACGCGTGCGGCAAAGCGCCGGGTGTCGCCGCGCCTGAACTGATTTTTTACCACCACATACTGACGAGCCTGCGGATCCAGATTTTTCACCACATCAAACACTTCCGGTTCAAACTTCATCCCGTCAACATAGTGCGCCCGGTCGGCGCTGGGGTTGGCTGCCAGGATTTGCGTGCCGCACTGCTCAATCACGGCGGGCGCAATTTCATCCCGGATGATCTCCGCCGGAGACTGTGTGCCCACAACCAGCATCCCGTTCAGTTTACGGATGGTTTTCAGTCGGTTATAGGCGAAATCCTTAAAGACCGGGTCCCGAAGCCACTTCCAGAACTCGTCCATAAAGATAACCAGCCGTCGCCCGTCAAGCAGACTGGTGATGCGGTACAACAGATAAAAGGAGATCGGCGCACAGACACTGGCATCGTTCAGAAACTCCGTGCCGTCAATGCCAAAGTTATCGCAGTGGCTGATATCGAAGGTGTCTGAGGCGTTATCAAACACCCAGCCGAATTCGCCGCCCTGTGCCCACTGCGACAGGCGAATACTCAGGCCGTTCTCCTGCGCCTCCCGGGTGGCAGGCTCCGGCAAATTCTCCAGTAAACGGGTGATCCCATAGATGCGGTATTGTGGTTCATTACTCATCACCGCCAGTACGGCGTCATTCAGACGGCGTTCATCACGGGGCGTGATGGTCGCGCCGTTACGCGTACACAGCAGTTTCATCAACTGACTGATGAAACTGATATTGCGTTTCGTGGGCGACAGCGAAAACGGGTTCCACCCTGTGGGCTCGCCATGCGTGATACGGAAGTAACGGCCTCCCAGCGCCCGGATATTCATTTCCGCGCCCCGGTCCTTGTCCAGGTAAACGGTTGTCAGCCGTTTCGTTTTCGCCTCGGGCGAAAAACTGTCCGTGCGGCCATATTTCTGCTGCATGTTTTCAAGGAAAGTCATCAACATGGTTTTACCCGAACCGTTGGTGCCGAGAATGCAGGTACTGGCCGGGTTCTTCTCGTTGAACTCGTCCTTGTCCGCCAGCGTGTTATGCAGGTTCAGGTAGTAGCCATCCCCTGACGGGGTGCGCAATAAAGCCATCGCATCCCCCCAGGGGGCGTTATCGCGCTTGCCGGGGTAGAAATTGTGCAGTGCGGCCAGTTCCACAAAGTTCTGGCTGCTCAGTTCGCCCAGGCGTGGCCGCAGGCGATAGTTACCGGGCAGTTGCGCCATATACGTCGCTGACAGTGAAAGCGCTGCCGGAACCGGGGTGATGCCGAGATTGTTCAGGGCATTGCTGATTTCACTGGTATCGGCCACCAGACTGTCCAGCGTGCGGGAAAACACCATGAGGGAGAAATGGTGTTTGCCACAGGCGATTTTCCCCGATGTCAGCAGGTCAAGCGCCACATCCAGATCCAGCCGCTGGGATACCGCGTCATCATCCGAACTCATTAACAGACGGCGGGTGCGTTTGATGGCCTTGCGGGCTTCCTCGCGTGACATGCAGGTGTAAGACTGCGTGATCACATAATCGCAGGGGGCGTACAGCAGCGAGTCCATCATCCCCGTCGCCGTCTCCTCCGGGAACTCCTTCACCTCCAGCCCCCGGAAATACTGTGTGCCGCTGACGTGGTTTATCTGCCCGGACTCCGCCGAAAAGAACAGCGCCGCCGACCCCATCACCGAATACGCGGCGGCGCGGGTGACGCGCACCCTGCGCCACTGGTGCGTCAGCAGGTACTCATAAAAGGCTAGCTGGGAAGAGAATACCGCGTTGCCTTCGGTGAACGTGCCGAGAGGACGGGCCGCGTAGCGTGACAGTGCGGTATCGAGCGAGCCTTTTATTTCCAGCATTTCCCGCAGCGCGCCGTCAAGCGCTTTCAGTTTCTGCCCGTCTTTCATGCGCCTGCGTCCGGCCTTCTCCAGGCGGACAAACGGGCGGTAGCAGACGGTCAGGAACAGGCGGTTACGGCGAAACGGATCCGCCGCCAGCGACGCATAATAGAGACGGCTGATTTCATCGGCGTAAGGGTTGCCGGACGCCTTGTGCAGCGAATCCGTGAACGGCTCCCGCACATTGTGGATATAAAAGGTGACCGGCATTCCCTCGAATGAGCGGATGAGTCCGTGCAGCTGGTTGCGGTCGGTACTGAGCGTGTCTTCTGACTCGCAGTCAAACGGGGTGCCCGTCAGTTCCCAGGTGCAGTAGAGGTCACTGTCTGGGGATCGGACAACATGCTGATGAATATGCGATGAATACGGAAGGTACTTTCTGAGCGTGGCACACTGATTCAGTTTCATGGCGTTGAGAAACTCCGTGATATCAACAGCCTCATGCTCAACGGGCATAAAGGCGGTTGCGCCAAACAGACGGTTTGCTGCCGGTTTTCCTCTTGCCCTGAGCCAGACGGCAATCAGGCTGAACCGCATGGGTTCATTCCGGGTGAGCGACTTCATCACCAGAAATTCAACCGGCAGCAGGGCGAGGAAAGCGACGGAAGTCCAGACCGCGACGATGATGGTGAATCCCGTGACACCCAGCAGGGGCACCATCGGCACCCCCCACAGTGCCGCCGGGCGTTTCATTGCCTTGAGCAGCTTTGCCATAGGTGACCTCTCAGCTCATCAGCAGTGCGCCGATCTCACTGCCCCCGCCAATCAGGATCCCGCCGATGATGATGTAGGCGCACTGGGACAGGCTTTCGCCTTTCCAGAGCGTCTTGTAACCCACCCAGATCACGGCCACGGTGATGGTGATGGCCGCCAGACCATGCAGGCCGGTGGAGACTTTCCCCATCACGGTATTTGCCCGTTCAAAACCATCGGCCAGTACCGGAACGGCAGAAAAAGCCGTCAGCATAGCGGCAGAAACGGGGCTGACCGCCGCCTTTAGCTTGCGGAAACGTGTCATTATTCTTCCTCCTCATGGGTTGGCCGGGAGAGACTCCGGTGCAGTGACGGCGTGGAGAGCGGTACGATGGCGGTGTTGTCCTGACGAAGTTTCGCGGGGATGCCACGCACGACGGTCCCCGGCCAGATCACGCGGGGTCGGGACGGCTTATCAGCAGGGATGGCTTCCAGGGGCGGCGGGGTTGTGGCGCTATCCTCGCGTGTTCCGGGTACGGCATAGCGGGGAGATGCCGGTGTTAAACCCATTCGCTGCACATAGCTCGTACCGGAAAATGCGGCTTCCGGCTGTTGTCCGGTATGGAAATTGCCGGAGTAATAACAACTCAGCGCCCTTTTCAGGGAGCCACCCCGGTGGTAACAGTCGCTGAGGATGCGTTCAAAGACAGACAGGTTGGTGCAGGGATCAAGTAGATCGGTGGCCGTCACGCCGTAGTGACGGAAATTGGTGCTGGTGATTTGCATCAGCCCGACGGAATAACGCCGGTCCTGTATGGCAAGACGGCGGATAATGCGCTCAGCATCGGCCCGGCTGGCGGGAAGATGGGAGATAACAGGATTTTCACCGGAGGCTCCTCTGGCCTTCGGAACTATCTCGGCGATGGCATAAGGGTTAAAACCGGATTCCACCCGAGCCACGTCGATTGCGGTGGACGGATGAATACTGGCGGCACACTGCATAGCCGCCGCCAGAAAGGCAGTGGTGGAAAGCATGATGGCCTCGGGATTGCGGGCAGCGTGCACAGTCAGCGGATCCTGCACGCTGTGGAGTAAAGAGTAATAAAGAAGAGTTAAAGTGTGGTTTCTCCGGGTTCCGCACTGTGTGGCGGATTGTTATCCTCCCGTGGTTCAAGCAGGACCAGTTTGCCGGAGACCGCAATACCGGGTGTCAGGAAAATATTCAGGCCTGGCTTGCCGTTATGGGAAAAGGCCACCCCGACCTTTGTCCAGTACGTATTTTTCTCACCCTGCGAGTCCGGCTGACTTTCCTGGGCAACGTAGACGTTATAAACGGGTTTTCTCATGATGTCCCCTTTAATGAAATTATGAGAAATAACATTTTCGATCACATCCCGATTCTGCATTCCGGTTTTAACGGGTCAGCAAGAACATTCAGCGGCACCCTGAATTGTGGTTATGTGACAGCCCGGTCCATGTTTTTAAAGAGCAATACCCGACCCGGAAGAATTAACGTCCAACAGGGCAACTATTCTGTAATAGCGTGTTCAGCATGAGGGCGGCCGGTCAGGCTATAAACAATAAATTCAAAACAAAAATGAAAGACTTAATCGGATGGGTAAATAAAGACGTGGAGGGCGGGAAAGGAAGTTAAAATAAGGTATGAGGTTTTATTCTTATTTAATAATACAGATAAAGACATATGAGGAATTTATTCCCCATATGTCTTACTGTTTATGTTTAACACCTGCGGTGTTCAAGTTTATCCTGACATTCCGTACAGGTTGTTACGCCCGGGAGTGCCTGCCGTCGTTGTTCAGGAATAGGTTTACCGCATAAACGGCAGTGGAATAATGACGGTGTTGTTCCCGGTTTGAAACGACTCTGTTCAATCATTTCTTCCAGTCGCTGCTCATTAAATTCCTGATCGCGGTCGATCTCATCTGGCATGGGGGACCCTCCTGCGAGCAGTGGCTTCCCGCTCACATTGCGCAATACGCTTCCAGACCGTGGTGAGTGACAGCCCTCCGGTTTTCGGCAGCAGGGTTTCGGTCACCTGCATCATGGCGGTCAGTGCATCAGGCGACTCAAGGTTGTCTACCCGGCATTGTTGCCATTGCTGCCAGATAGCGGCATCCGTCTCTTCGTCCGGTTCAGGCGTCCGGCCATAAGGCACACTGACACCCAGCAACCGGCGGCGAAGGCAGACTTCATTGGAGGTAAGGCCAAAGTACTGATTCAGCAATGCAATAGAGCCGCCCAGATGAATCGCCCGGTTAACCTGCTGTTTTTGCCGGTATTCCTTGCGGGCCTGAGCCAGCAAATGATGCAAAGTATCATGACGGATATTGACCGAGATAAAGAAGGAAGAGGCCCTGCTGACAATCAACAGTTCATCAAGCGACAGCTGATTAAGGGCAGCCATTTCGTCGAAAGTGAATCCCAGCGCTTCGCAGTGGCGAATATTCCCTTCTTTCAGCGCGTACAGGGTATCGGTTAATACAGCGTAATTCAGTGACGGGATCATAATTCTGTTCCCTCCCTAAAATTTTTTAGCGGTTGGATAATTTAAGGTTTATCCATTCGTCAATTTCAGATTCGAGCCAGGCAACACTTGCCGGGCCAATCTTTATTGAACGGGGAAAGGTGCCGTCTTTCATATACAGATAGATTTGCGAGCGTTTCAGACCGGTTTTCTCTTCAACCTGTCTCAGGCGTAATAACTGATGTGATGTCATAATTTCCTCCAGTGCAGAAACGGGATATGCCCGGAGAAAACAATAAAGCACAGGTGGAGGAGGGGAGGGAATCGGGGGAATTCGTATTACGGATCTCATTGTCCGTAATACGGATTAGCAGGATAAATGAATGGATTATTTGCGCGAGTTCCTCTTATCGGGAGAACCTCTTTCAAGGGCGGTTTTCAGTGTGTCACCACTCAGGCGATCGGTAATACCCTCCTCTGATGCCCACTGCTCAAAAATGGACAGCAGTTTATAGGGCTGATTCATCAGGGGACTGATAGTGTCATTACGCCGACAGGAAAGCCAGAACAGTCGGGAAAGTGGGGTAGATATCCGTGTGCGTGAAGGGCTCTCCGGAGAGATATTTTCTCCACCGCCAGGTTTCATGAGTTTATCCAGTTCACTACAGCGGATGACAAAGCAGGCATCAGCGGGAAGATAATACAGGGGAAAGAAGGTATGATGAGAACATCGTCTCATTTTCTTATATGAAGGGTGCGCATAAATATCCGGTGTGATGTTTTTGGGAAGGTGCATGATTTGTTTCTTGATCCTCTCCCGCCATGTTGTCTGCTCAAACAGCTGAAATATTTCCCCGGAAATAATGACAGAAATACCATGATTAACATGATGTTCTTCCGGTAGCGGGAGTGACAGCGAACGGGCCAGTAAATGCTGTATCAGCAGGGATTCATGACCACTCAGTGGGGTGTCAATAATCCGGTTTCTCGGGAATATATATTTTCCACCGGTACTGACCATGAGGCTGGAATGACGAATGAAACTGCTTCGATCAAGAAAGCATAACTGGTGAATTAATGAATTTGTAACGGGTCTGAGTGTCACTTTATCTTCGGATGTTCTGACCTTTCGTAAAATGACGGGGGACTGAAAATAAATCGATAATGTAATGTTACCATACAGTGCATGGCGGTAAATATCACTGTCAGTAACCCTTTTTGTTGCCAGATCATGTGCGATTTCTGTCGCTTCCCTGATGGTTATCCATTCCGGAACCATACCTGGTGTGGGGGAGGAAAAATTGTCCTTACTCATTATTCATCTCCTTTATCTGTTCAGATTTAAACTGGAGTTGATTTTGTGACCGAGAGTTAAAGATATGCAGGTGTATTATTCGTTGTTTTATACAAAATATCCGGAGTGTAGTCTGCTCAGGACAAAGTGTGAACTTATATATTAATCTGTTGGTTTTTTATTATGACAGAGAGGAGATATCTGTCACGTATATTCGATGTCGATGTCGATGTCGATGTCGATGTCGATGTCGATGTCGATGTCGATGTGATGCTCTTATTTCCCTTCCAGGAAACAGAGCGATGATGATAAATAATTTATTGTGGTAAATGTTATTTTTTGCAGTAGATTTCTTTTTAAGAACGAAATAAAACCGGAAGTGATATGATGTTAGCTGAATCTTAAGGGAACCATTTATGGTGAGGATATGGAAAAAGACATCATGATTTCTTTGGAAAAATACGGGCAGAGTTAAAGAAAGATAATGCATGTCATTTATCTCCTGATATTATTCTAATAATGTATAAACATTATTAGCCCTTTGATTTTTAAATTTCAATAAATATTTTTAATTTTACAAATTATTTTTATTATATGTTTATCAACCAGTTATTGTTGTTGGTTAATTAATTGATGATACTTTGTTTTAATGCTGGTCAATAATCTGTCATGATGGTATATATGGTTTTAACAAAGGTAACGCAATAATAACAATGATATATTGAGTATATTAAGACATATCTTATAGAAAGCAGGGCCTGAATGTTTTTACGAGAATATTGATCTTCCAGTCATGATAATCAGAAGTTGTATGACTTCCCGTTGTTTAATTGCCTGAGTTATCACAGCACGATTCAGATAAATGGGTTTAAAAGGGGGCAATGACATGTATGGAACGAAAAAGCAGCGCCTTTACTCAGGTGCCGCTTTTAAGTGGCCTGGTTATTATTTAGCTGCCTGCAGAAACCTTATGTTGCCGGGCATAAATATACGACGGCACATACCTCTCCCGACAGGTATCCAGATAGTCCGACCACCACTGCATCATTTCGATCCGGGCTTCCAGATGCTCTGCTTTGTGCACATAGGCAGCCCGCACACCGTTTCGCTCTTTGTGGCTCATTTGTCGCTCAATGGCATCCTTTGGCCAGCGTCCGGACTCGTTCAGGGCGCTACAGGCCATGGTTCTGAAACCGTGTCCGCAGACTTCTGTTTTGGTGTCATAGCCAATAACGCGCAGCGCCTTGTTGATGGTGTTCTCACTCATCGGCTTGTTCAGGGTATGTGCGCCCGGAAAAACGAAGACCGACTCTCCGGAAATCGCCTGAATCTGTTTCAGCAGGGTGACCGCCTGCCGCGACAGCGGAACCAGGTGTTCATCCTTCATCTTTGCGCCACGCTCTGAGAACCTCACGCCGTTTATGGCCTCACGCTGGGCAGGTACGGTCCAGATATGTGCTTTCAGGTTGAACTCGTCCCAGCGGGCAAAACGTAGCTCGCTGGAGCGCAGAAAGACATGCAGATTAAGCTCCAGCGCCAGACGGGTCAGCACCCGGCCTTTGTAGTTCTCAATCTTCGCCAGCAGTTCAGGCAGGCGTTTCAGCGGCAGGGCGGGATGATGGTGATTCGCTACCGGGGTCACGACGCCATCTAAATCGTAAGCCGGATTATATTTGATGACGCCCTGCTGTACGGCGTGGCGCATGATTTTGGTCAGATGCTGGCGCGCCCGTCCGGCGACGTCATGCACGCCTTTATCGTCAATGGTCTTAACCAACTGCGCCAGGTGTCGGGTTTCAACCTGAGTGATGTCCATTGCGCCAATAGCGGGGAAAACGTAGCGTTTCAGGCTGGTGAGAATTTTACCGGCGTGGGCTTCCGACCAGAGTTTAAGACTACTGGTGTGCCACGCCAGAGCGACATACTGAAAGGTGCGGGATTCATCAACGGTGGGATTGTTCGTTTTACGAAGCTGAGAAGGGCTGATGCCGGATGCCAGCAACTTACGTGCTGCATCGCGCTTTTCGCGGGCTTCCGCCAGCGTAGTCTGGGGATAGGGGCCAAAGGCCAGACGGCTTTCTTTACCATCGAGGCGATAGCGGAAATACCATAGCTTAGCGCCGCTGGTCGATACCGTCAGGTACAGGCCATGCGAGTCGGTGAGTTTGTAAGATTTTGTGAGGGATTTGGCTGAGCGGATTTTGCTGTCAGTTAACATATGCGGGTCTCTCCAGTATATCGAACTGAATGACCCGCAATCTGACCCTATTTTTTCCGGATACTAAGGGATAAATCAAAACGTACCGGAAAGACTTTTTACGCCAACCTGTTGAATCACAACGACATAGGGATTCACAGGTAAGCATAAAAAAAGAAAAGTGGTGCCCGGACTCGGAATCGAACCAAGGACACGGGGATTTTCAATCCCCTGC
>OLFS01000506.1_pt1 | contig 36761 bp, 22 predicted proteins | sample 1605491 | NCBI WGS metagenome assembly OLFS01 (sample SAMEA3888921, study PRJEB22519) | human gut metagenome | biome: human gut; feature: human-associated habitat; material: faeces | place: Denmark | collected 2011 | reverse complement strand
TGAACCAATATGGCAACAGCGGTTCTGTACAGGGCATCGACTATGGAACTTACCCGCAGAGCAAATCATTCGTTTTCGGTATCAATGTTGAATTCTAAAAAAGGAAGAAATAACTTATGAAACTAAACCATATATATAAAAGTATAGCTTGCGGTGTATTGTTGGCAATGACCGCAACCTCATGTGACTTGGACTATAATCCGGTAGACACCTACTCGGATGTAACGGAAGGAGTGAACAAAACTGATGAAAAGCCTATTTTCAACAGTGTGCAAGACGTGGAAACTTCAATGGTAACCCTTCACAAAAAATTTCGTGACCAGCAGGAGCACTGGTATGTCGACAAACTGCTTATCGGTGACGCTCATTCCGATAATGCCTACGCCGGAACAACGGGGGCCGAAGTGGTGCCTTACGAAACCAACTCCATTGAAGGCTCTAATTCTGTACTAAAACGTGACTGGGACCGTTTCTTAGGCGACATTGCCGTTGCCAACCGCATCATCGTGGGCTGTGACCAGCTCAAGGCACTCAGTGAAAGTGAACGCGGCAAGTATCAGTCACAAGCCAAGATATTCCGTGCCATGGTCATGTTCGATATGGTACGTCTGTGGGGGGATTTCCCGGTTATTACAACGGTAGCTGATGATATTACTTCAGAAAATATCGAAGATGTGTATGAACAATATTTCCCGGCACAAAACACAGAACTGGAAGCTTATCAGCAGATAGAGAAAGATTTGCTGGCTGCCATCCAGCATGCGCCGGATAATACGGCAGGCAACAAAACTCTGTTTACAAAATCCGTAGCCCGTACTCTTCTTGCAAAGATCTATGCAGAGAAACCGTTGCGTGACTATTCAAAAGTAATCCGTTACTGTGACGAGGTGAAGGCTGATGGTTTTGAGCTTGTGAAGGATTTTAGCGATTTGTTCGGCATGAATGCTGCCGGAACGGATGCAAAAGTCCGTAATACTAAAGAATCTATACTGGAAGCTCAGTTTACTCCCGGTTCGGGTAACTGGTGTACATGGATGTTCGGACGTGACCTTGTAAACTGGAATAATAACTTCACTTGGGCAAAATGGGTAACTCCGTCACGTGATTTGATCAATGCTTTCAAGAAAGAAGGAGATCAGATTCGCTTTCAGGAATCCGTAGTTTACTATGATTGTAATTGGAGCAACTATTATCCGTCGGACAATTATCCTTTCATGTACAAATGCCGTTCGGCTAATAGCAGCATTATTAAATACCGCTATGCTGATGTGCTGTTATTGAAGGCAGAAGCATTGATCATGCAGGATACGCCGGATCTGGAAGCGGCAGCTAAGATCATCGACGAAGTACGTGAACGTGCCGGATTGGGCGAATTGTCTTCATCCGTACGTAAAGACCGGGATGCGATGATTACCGCATTGCTCAACGAACGTCGGCTGGAACTGGCATTCGAAGGACAACGTTGGTTTGATCTGGTTCGTCTGGATAAGGTAGAAGAGGTGATGAACGCCGTATATGCGAAAGATTCAGGTCGCAAGTCACAGGTTTACGCCTTTGATAAGAACTCTTATCGCCTGCCTATCCCACAATCGGTAATCGATGCCAATGACAAGATTGAACAGAACCCCGGATATTGATAGAGCCGGAGATAACATCGCTTATAATGTATTTAAATAGAAAAAGAAACTAACGATTATGATAAACATGAGAAATATAGCACTGACCTTTTTAGGATGCTTCACCATATTAGCGGCTTGTAGCAATAGTGATGATGCGGAAAAACCGGTAGTACCTGTCCCCACCGGAGATGTAGCCATTTATACGACAACCAGCAGTCTGACCCGTGATTTGGCCCGTGACGCGGTTAACTTCAGCCCGAAAGACAATCTGGCTCCGACCACAATAACTTTGAATCCTGCGGAACAGTACCAGACGATGGATGGTTTCGGAGCAGCTATCACAGGTTCTACCTGTTACAACCTGTTACTGATGAAACCGGCTGACCGTCATGCTTTCCTGACGGAAACATTCTCCGACAAAGATGGTTTCGGATTCAGTTACATCCGTATTTCCATCGGTTGTTCGGACTTCTCGTTAAGCGAATATACCTGCTGTGATACGAAAGGGATCGAAAACTTTGCTTTGCAGAGCGAAGAAAAGGACTATATCCTTCCGATCCTGAAAGAGATTCTGGCCATTAACCCTTCTATCAAGGTAATTGCCGCTCCTTGGACCTGTCCGAAATGGATGAAAGTGAAAAGCCTGACAGACCGTACACCATTGGATTCGTGGACGAACGGACAATTGAACCCGGATTATTATCAGGATTATGCTACTTATTTTGTGAAATGGATACAGGCATTTAAAGCCGAAGGCATTGACATTTATGCAGTAACTCCGCAAAATGAACCTTTGAACCGTGGCAACTCCGCTTCGCTCTATATGGAATGGGAAGAACAAAGAGACTTCGTGAAAACAGCGCTCGGTCCTCAGATGAAAGCTGCCGGACTGTCTACCAAGATTTATGCTTTCGACCATAACTACAATTATGACAATATCGAATCGCAGAAGAACTATCCGGGCAAGATTTACGAAGATGCCGCTGCTTCTCAGTATCTGGCAGGTGCTGCTTACCATAACTATGGCGGCAACCGTGAAGAATTGCTGAATATACATCAGGCATATCCTGAGAAAGAACTTCTGTTTACAGAAACTTCTATCGGCACATGGAACAGCGGACGTGACTTGTCGAAGCGTCTGATGGAAGATATGGAAGAGGTAGCATTGGGAACAATCAATAATTGGTGTAAGGGCGTAATTGTCTGGAATCTGATGCTCGATAACGACCGTGGTCCGAATCGTGAAGGTGGTTGTCAGACTTGCTATGGTGCGGTAGATATCAATAACAGTGATTATAAGACAATCATACGTAACTCTCACTACTATATCATTGCTCATCTTTCAAGTGTTGTGAAGCCGGGAGCTGTGCGTATCGCCACTACCGGTTATACGGACAACGGTATTACCTGTTCTGCTTTCGAAAATACGGACGGAACGTATGCCTTTGTTCTGATAAACAACAATGAGAAGTCGAAGAAGATAACTGTCAGCGACGGTCAACGTCATTTCGCTTATGACGTTCCCGGTAAATCAGTAACTTCATACCGTTGGGCAAAGTCAAAGTAAGAACCTTAAAAGTATAAAGACAATGAAAAAAAGTATCTATATAACATTGGCATTGGCGGGAATCTTATCCATGAATTCCTGTAATGATGACGAGTTCCTTCCCGGTAATCCGAGTATGGAGATCAAGGCGGAGAATGCGGATGCCCTTTTCGGCGACAGCCTTCCGTTTACGATCAAGGCTTCGGATGTAGACGTTCCTCTTTCTACTTTGAAAGCGCAGCTTTTCTATGGAGAAGAACAGGTATCTGAAACGGTGATCCGAACAAAGACAAGTGGAAGCGACTATACCGGAAAGATTTATATTCCTTATTATGCTAATATTCCTAACGGAAAGGCGACATTGAAGTATATCCTTCAGAATATTCACTTTACTACGACGGAACAGGAAACGGAACTTACGTTGGCACGCCCGGACTTTCCTTATCTGACCCTGGTAGATGAAGAAGGGCAGGAGTACCGGATGGACAGGCAATCGATGTATCATTATAGCGTATCGGGAGACTTTTCGCAGAAGATGAAGGCGTATATCAAAACTCCGAAAGTAGGGGAGCACGGCAACGAGCTAACTTTTGGCTGGGAAGACAATACGATTGCAGTAGGCTCTACTACGTCTATCCCGTTCTCCAATACAGAGCCGGGCAATTATACGATTCAGTTTAATACTTTCAACTATGAAGCGAGTCCGTTTGCCAAATTATTGCTGAACGGAAAAGAAATGGAACTGGTAGAAAACGATGTATATGCTGTTAAACTGTCGTTAAAGCAGAATGACATTCTGACGTTCGAAGGAGTGCCTGCTTATGATGAATGGTGGATTGATCCGGACTTCTTTGAAAAGCAGGAGGATGGAACACTGAAGTTCCTGCCGATTGACGGAAGCTATCAGATTACAGCAAACGGTAAGAGACAGTACTTCTCTGTCATAGCTTTAAAAGACGGTGAAGCAGCTAAATTGCAGGATGACGGAACAGGAGCTATCTGGGCTATCGGAAATGGAATTGGCAAGCCGTCGGTATCTTTGTACGAAGTGGGATGGACGCCGGAGAATGGTTTGTGTATGCCGCAACTTACGGCAAAGAAGTATCAGCTTACGTTTACTGCCGGTGTGACTATGAAAACAAGTGATATTGACTTTAAATTCTTCCACATAAACAAGTGGGATAATGGTGAATTTAAGGGAGATGCCATCTCTACTACAAGCGACCTTGTTGAAATAACAGAGTCGGGTAACTTGAAGTTGCAGGAAGGTCAGAAATTTGAGAGAGGCGGTGTTTATAAGTTTACGGTAGATGTAACGAAAGGTAATACCAAAGCAGTACTGACTGTAGAGAAAGTAGGACAGGTAGACTTGCCGCGACCGGACATTACAATCAATGGAATGAAGCTGGAAGAAGGCAGTTCCGATATGTATCAATTGCAGATGTCTTTGACGCAGAACCAGACACTCGAAATAGGTGGCATCGAAGATCTAAATGATTGGTATGTTGATCCGGATTATCTGGTGAAGACCGGAGATAATCACTTGAAGTTCTTGCCGGTTGCCGGTAGCTATAGGGTGATGGTAAATGCTACACGCAAATACTTTGCAGTAGTACGTATGAATGGCAATAGTGAAGCCGGACTGGATGCTGACGGGCATGGTGCCGTATGGTTGTTGGGCTATGGTATGGGCTCTCCGTCTATTAAGGACGAATTTAACTGGGACTTTTCGACTGCTTATTGTGTGGCGGAAATCAGTCCGAAAGTTTATCAGTTTACTGGGAAGACTGGTGCTGAAGGCAGTACGGTTATTGGTGAACGCATACGATACGATTATATCAGTGTTAAATATTTGGGTGGAAAGTCTTGGGATCAGCAATTTCATCAAAAGAACCTGCAAATGGATCAGGCTACCCGGAACTTATTCAATGTTGATGAGGAAAATCTTGTATTGGCCTCTCCGTTGGAACAGGGAGTTACTTATGTGTTTACGTTAGATTTCACTCAGGGGATAGATAAAGGAATTCTTTCTGTTGTGAAGAAGTAAAAATACAGAAATCATTTATGAACATGAAATTTAAAGCAACGTTACTTGGCTTGTCTATAGCCGCCGTTTTACCGACTATGAATATGGCGCAGACACCAGTATATCTGGACACGAGCAAGCCTGTCGAAGAACGGGTGAAAGATGCGCTGAGCCGTATGACACTTGAAGAGAAGGTGAAGATGACTCATGCGCAGTCTAAATTTAGTTCACCGGGAGTCCCTCGTCTAGGGATTCCCGAAGTATGGGCAACCGATGGTCCTCACGGCATCCGTCCCGAAGTATTATGGGATGAGTGGGATCAGGCAGGATGGACAAACGATTCCTGTATAGCCTATCCTGCATTGACTTGCCTTTCTGCAACATGGAATCCCGAAATGTCTTACCTTTATGGGAAGAGCATTGGCGAAGAAGCCCGTTACCGGAAAAAAGATATTCTCCTGGGGCCCGGTGTCAACATCTACCGCACCCCGTTGAATGGGCGTAATTTTGAATATATGGGCGAAGATCCGTACCTGTCTTCCATAATGGTAGTTCCTTATATTAAGGGAGTACAGGAAAACGGTGTTGCTGCTTGTGTGAAGCATTACGCATTAAACAATCAGGAGTTCAACCGTCACACCACCAATGTTCATTTGAGCGACCGTGCTCTTTATGAGATTTATCTTCCGGCTTTCAAAGCGGCCGTTCAGGAAGGTGGTGCTTGGGCAATAATGGGAGCTTACAACCTTTATTCGTTTAGTGAAGATACCGACTCCGGTAAGCTCTATAAGACTCAGCATGCGTGCCATAATAAGCGATTACTGCAAGATATTCTGCGTAAGGAATGGGGCTTTGATGGTGTCGTCGTTTCAGATTGGGGCGGAGTACATGATACTTTCCAGGCCATTTCGAATGGTCTGGATATGGAGTTCGGTTCATGGACAAACGGACTTTCTGCCGGGACAAGGAATGCTTATGACAATTACTATTTGGCATATCCTTACCTGAAACTGATCCAGGAGGGCACAGTCGGAACCAAAGAACTGGACGAAAAAGTGAGTAATATCCTCCGTCTGATCTTCCGCACTTCGATGAACCCGTATAAACCTTTCGGTTCTCTGGCTTCGCCCGAGCATGGACAAGCCGGACGAAAAATCGGTGAAGAAGGAATTGTACTGTTACAGAATAAGGATAATGTATTGCCTATTGACTTGAAGAAAGCCAGGAAGATTGCTGTTATCGGTGAAAACGCCATTAAGATGATGACTGTAGGCGGTGGCAGTTCTTCTCTGAAAGTGAAATATGAGATATCTCCTTTGGACGGCTTGAAGAACCGCGTAGGTTCACAGGCGGAAGTTTTGTATGCCCGTGGATACGTTGGTGACCCGACAGGGGAATATAATGGAGTACAGACCGGACAAGATTTGAAAGACGACCGTTCGGAGGATGAACTTCTTGCTGAGGCTGTAGAAGTGTCTAAAGATGCGGATTACGTAATTTTCTTCGGTGGACTGAACAAGAGCAATCATCAGGATTGCGAAGATTCGGACCGTGCATCCCTTGGGTTGCCGTATGCGCAGGACAGAGTGATTGGCGAGTTGGCAAAAGTAAATAAGAACTTGATTGTCGTAAACATCTCCGGTAATGCGGTTGCCATGCCTTGGGTAAATGAAGTGCCCGCTATTGTTCAGGGTTGGTTCTTAGGTTCGGAAGCCGGAACAGCTCTTGCTTCGGTACTGCTAGGAGATGCTAATCCGTCGGGGAAACTTCCTTTTACTTTTCCTGCAAGACTGGAAGACGTAGGCGCACATACACTGGGTGAATATCCGGGGAATAAAGAAGAACTGGCACACTCCAAGAACAATGGTGATACCATAAACGAAATCTATCGTGAAGATATTTTTGTAGGCTATCGCTGGGCAGACAAAGAAAAGATCAAACCACTTTTCCCGTTCGGACACGGATTGAGCTATACTACTTTCGCTTACGGGAAACCTTCGGCTGACAAAAAGGTGATGACTGCCGATGATACCATCTCTTTCACGATCAACGTAAAGAATACAGGTACTCGTGAAGGTCAGGAAGTTATCCAGCTTTATGTCAGCGATAAGAAATCCTCTCTGCCTCGTCCTGTCAAGGAATTGAAGGGTTTCAAGAAAGTAAAACTGGCTCCGGGTGAGGAGAAGGCTGTAACGCTGACGATTGATAAAAAAGCCCTGAGCTTCTTCGATGATGTCAAACACGAATGGATGACAGAACCGGGTAAGTTTGAAGCAGTCATCGGAACATCATCCAGAGATATTAAAGGAATTGTACCATTTGAGTTGAGATAGGTATCCGGTTGGTAAAACTGGGGTCCTCCCCCCGGTAAAACAGATTGCTGGAGAATGTTGTTATCTTATAAAAGAGAGAGTCACAACATTCTCCTTTTTCTTTGAAACGAGTTTGGCTTGTGATTAGAAATAAGGTTTATACCTTGCATTTTACTGTGGTATATGCAATTTAGAATGAATTTCTTTTTCCTATTCTGATTTATATCCTATCTTTGTAGTGCTCTTTTTTCAAAATCACACAAGGCTGGAAACCTGCCTTGTAATTGTGGCAGGCATTTTTATGCCTGTCCGGTTCATTCTATATGGGCGGTTTCGCACCCCCATGTAGAGTGTTAATGCACCTGCTGCCTTGTGTGAACGAGAAAAGAGCAATGGGACAGGCGGAACCGCTTCTTTTATTTTCTAAAACCACCTTTCTGTTTAGCCCCGTTGAACTTAATTTATTCACCATTTAATTTAAATTCTTATGAGGGAGGTTTTAAACAACCAGCAGATTGTTTGTCCGGGGGACGCAACACAGTTCATGCATGCCATTTTTTCTTCTGATCATGAAATGATGACCTTTTATCTTACGCTCAATCGTTTTATAAATCCATCCAGTTATTTGGTGGAACGCTCGGATCGGCAAAGACTGGAAGATTTAGAGAATGTTCTTTTTGGTAATGTAGCAGCCTTCGAGGCAGTTCATCATTTTAAGAAAATTAGTGTAAAAGATGTGATTAAAGGATTTGGTATGCATATGATGAATATGCAGGTTTCAAATGCCAATCGTATGCAAAGTGCCAATATAATGGGCTTTTTTATAGATTGTATTATTGATACTACTAAAAATAGTTGGCAATATAAACAGATGTACCGGGTCAATCATTTACATCGTGAGAATGTCAGATATTTGCTGAATCGACTGAATGAAGAGTAATCTGTTGAAGGAAATAATAGTGACCTGGTGATTATAATTTGTCTCTTTCTACAGAGTTAAAAACGTTATTCTTATTGTCACTTGTCACTTTTCAGACTTAATGTGCTGGAATTTAGCGTGATAAGGGTGATAATAGGTGGTGACAATAAGGTGATAATAGAGAAAAATCGCTTTTCTATTGTCACCTTCATAAGAGATTCTGCCTTCCTGATTCAGGTAAGCCGGTTCATTTAATAGTTTGTGCTACGTTTATTAAGCTGTTTTCAACGTTAGATTAATGTATTACGGTCGTTACATTTCTTCGTTTCACGTCTGTAATCCCATGAGTTCATGTACGTGAACCGATGGGATCACGTACGCAGTCCCAACGGTTTACGTACGTGGAACGAAAACAGGAAGCGGACAAAAGATATTAATCAAGGCTTGTCCGCCTGTTAACCTTACCGGGATATATGATAAGATACGTAGTGTCAGGACGTTTGATGTCTTTGTCTGGCTATTATAATGTTATTTACTTGTTAATACCAACAAACTCTCCGGTCCCATATTGAAAAGCAGGTCAATAATACTCAGATTAGGGAGAAAACCGAGTTTGGAATCAAAGACTTGGTAATAGGGATGCGGAATAAATTCTGGATCAGCTATCTGGAAATCTTTCTTAGGATGAATAATCTCGCGGAAATCTGTTTCTTCTGTTGTGAATTCCGTTTTATATTCTGAAGTTCGTTCAATGCAGGGTTGAATGTCTATCAACTTACAGACCAGCTGGCAGAGTTCCTCGTTGAAATCGGCTAAAAACTCGTATTTCTTTTCGTAGAAAGGGCGGAAGTCGTCTTTGTAATATTCAAAGTAAGGAGTACTGTTGTAGGCTGATTCGATGGCATTCCAATGCAGATGGCGCCAGTTACCGTGATCGGAAATACGTATATCCTTCATTGGACATTTCAGCGTATCCGGTTTGACGGTTGGAATGGAGAGTGCCAGTTCGCCGTCAGGTCCGGCAATCGTACAACGGTTGCGATAGGTTTGCTTTATATAATGATCGTGTTGTTCGACATATATTTTATCATATTCCAATAGTTTGGTATAATATTCTACCGGAGCAAGGTAGGCAGATGATAAATAAGCTATTCTCATTATTTTATGTACAGATGTTATGTTGAAAACTATGCATGTGAATTATTTTACAGACTGAAAGAAGCGATTCCATCGGTATCCGTCAAAGATTCCCGTTCCTTTTTCTTTAGAGAACCAGATTAGTGATGCTTTCCCGATAATATGGTCTTGCGGAACGAATCCGAACAGACGTGAATCGGACAGATTGACACTATTGTTGGAAGCCATCCAGTAGTAATCTTTGGTAAAAAAACAATGCTGTGTGGGTTTTCCGTCGATATAAAGCGTATCATTCTTTATTTCCGCCTGTTTGCCTTCGTGCATCACGAGGGTATTTCGCAGCAATGTGATATTCCACGGATATACTCGTAGTGCTTTCCCTTTGCCGGGAACGATGAGCGGTTTAAGCTCTTTTTCGCTCTTTTCCGTCAAAGGCTGAATCCAGTTCTGATCGCTGATCGCTTGTTCCAGTAAGTAATATTCATAGCGGCTGAAACTGCGGACATGAGTACTGTCATTACTCCCCATTAGTCCGTCGTTGGTGATGGAAAGGGTTTGCATAAGCGAAGTGATCAACTGCTCTTTGGCAGCGGGATAGGTGTAGAGCCTTTTCTTGTCCGGATTGAGTTGCGCTTCGGGAGAGGATACGGAGAAAAGAGAATCGACAAGCAGGGTATCACCGGGAGTACCGATACAACGGCTGATATAGATTTCTCTTCGGTCAATAGTCGGTTGCCCGATGGCGGCGGGATTATTAAAGACTACAACATCTTGTTGCCGGACAGATCGCTCGCACCAGCGGTGATATGAGAACAGGGACATCAGCGGAACCCGCAGGCCGTAGCTCCATTTGTTGACCAGAATACGTTCACCCTGAAAAAGTGAATTCTCCATACCGGTGGAAGGGATAAGGCAGGATGTAAAAGCGAATCCCCGGAGCAGAAGCACGACGGCTATTGCTCCGGCGAATGCGAATATCCATTTGAATTTACGAATGTTCATCAATTTCTATCACCTTATCACTCTATCACGTCTGTATCCTTATCAGTCTACCCACTTGAAGAGGCGGTTCCAACGGATTTTTCCGTCAAACCATCCGCGGTCTTTGTCAAGTGACAGCCATACAACGATAGGTTTACCTACTACATGGTCTTCAGGAACGAATCCCCAATAGCGGGAGTCCGCAGAATTGTGGCGGTTGTCGCCCATCATCCAGTAATAGTCCATCTTAAAGGTATATTGATCGGTTTTCTCGCCGTTGATATAAATACCGTCCGGCTTGATCTCCAGTTTATTTCCTTCGTAAGCGACAATACAACGTTCGTAGATAGGCAGGTTATCTTCAGTCAGAGTGATAGTAGCACCTTTGGCGGGAATCCAGATCGGACCGTAGTTGTTACGGTTCCATTTGGTATGTAAGTTGAGCGGGTACATCTGTCCGGCATACTCTTCCGGTTCCATGACGATCTTGCTGATGAGCTTTTTGTTGCCGGATAATGTTTCGTACATTTTCTTCGTCAGCGGAAGATGATAAATAGGAGCCATTTTTCCTTGTGCATTCCGATTGTCCAGTCCGATCTGTCTGAAGGTTTCTTCCCATGAAGAATCATCATACAATGTCTGGTCTGCCTTGCTGATGCCTAATTCACGGAACATATCTTCCGTGATATACGGGCCTGTGGTCTGTACGAAGTAGTTGAACTGCAGATTTTCGGGATTCTCGATAGCCTTGCCGTCAATCATGACCTGACCGTCTACGATCTGCAGCGTATCTCCGGGCAGACCGACACAGCGTTTTACATAGTTTTCACGGCGGTCTACCGGACGATAAACGACCTCTCCGTAAACACGCGGATTCGATAGAATTTGCTGGCGACCGGCATTATAATACAAATCGTAAACAGCACGTTGCTGCTGGCGTGTCAGACTGTCCATCTCTATCTGCTTGGGATACAGGCGCTGACCTTCACCGTAAGCTATAGAGTAGAAATCTGTTTGCTGATTGTTGAGCGCTACCGTATCACCGGCAGGAAAGTTGAAGACAACAATGTCATTGAGTTTCACTTTTCCGAACCCGGGAACTCTTTTATATTTCCACTGAGGCCATTCGATATATGATTTGGTATTTAAAATAGGCAGCGTATGTTGCGCCAACGGCATGGAAAGTGGCGTATTCGGCACACGTGGCCCGTAGCTCATCTTGCTGACGTACAGGAAGTCGCCTACCAGCAATGACTTTTCCAAAGACGAGGAAGGAATCTGATAGTTTTGGAAAATGTAGATATTGACAAAGTAGACAGCAACCAATGCAAAGACAATGGCATCTACCCAACTCATAACATTACGAACGGTAGGATTCTTCGATTTCTTCCAGAATGACCAGGGTATTTTCTTGGTGATATAAATATCGAAGATGAAAGGAACGACAATCAGCCCCCACCAACTGCGTACCCAGATGAGGAAGGCGAGATAAAGGAGAATAGCAATGGTGCATTTGATCCATTGTGTGCGTGTGGCTTGTCTCATAATCTATATTCGTTTGATAGTGGCTTTGAAGCCTTATTCGTTTAAGAATGGGAATAAATCACTCATGCCCAGATATCCCTCATGTTGGGCCGTGTATTCGGCAGCAAGGATGGCTCCCAATACAAAGCCGCCGCGATTCTTGGCATCGTGCGTGATGGAAATGCTGTCTACTTCTGACTCGTAGCGGATGGTATGGATGCCGAAAACCTCTCCTTCACGGATCGAGTCGATAGGAAACTCGTTGGAAGCGCAGGCGTCGGTGCCGCTGACGGTACCGTCCGGTGCAAGGAGCGTTCCTTTTACCCATTTGTCTTTGCGGTCCATGTTTTCCAGTATGCCTTCAGCCAGTGTGATGGCAGTGCCGCTGGGTGCATCCAGTTTATGGATATGATGAGTCTCGCTCATGGTGACGTCATAACCGGGGAATTGATTCATTATTTTTGCCAGATACTTGTTGACAGATGAGAAGATGGCTACTCCAAGACTGAAGTTGGACGACCAGAAAAGGGTTTTTCCTCCTTCGGTACATAGCTTTTTGATTTCTTCGCCATGTTCCGCCATCCATCCTGTACTGCCTGATACTAATTTGACTCCGGCTTTGAAAGCTTTCATATAATTGCTGTAGGCTACCATCGGATTGGTGAACTCAATGGCTACGTCGGCGGACTTGAATGCTTCCGACTCAAAGTCTTCCTGATTATCAACATCAATAATGCAGACAATTTCGTGTCCGCGACTAAGGGCTGCCTTTTCAAGTTCCTTGCCCATTTTTCCATAACCGATCAACGCTATTTTCATTGTTTTCTGACTTATATTCAAAATAATAGTCGCAAAGATAAGATTTTTATTACATTTGCAGTGCACATTAACTTTCTGTTAACATGGAACACCTTCTCCACTATGTGTGGAAACATAAATTATTCCCTCTCAAAATACTGCAAACCACCAAAGGCTTACTGGTAGAAATTATCGATTCCGGACTGCAGAACCCTGATGCCGGTCCCGACTTCTTTAATGCGAAGCTGAAGATAGACGGTACATTGTGGGTGGGAAATATAGAGATACATACTCATTCTTCAGACTGGTACCGTCACGGTCACGACCATGATAAAGCATACAATTCTGTGATTCTGCATGTGGTGGCCGAGGCAGACGCCGAAGTAACCCGTTCCAACGGTGAGCAAATTCCCCAACTGCTATTGACCTGTCCCGAGAATGTACAAACCCATTATCATGAACTCTGCATTGCCGACCAATATCCTGCCTGCTACTCCATCATAGGGTCCTTATCCAAATTAACGATTCACTCCTGGCTGACGGCTCTTCAGACCGAACGACTGGAGCAAAAAGCAAGGCAAATTGCCGACCGGCTGGAACGATGTGACCGTCATTGGGAAGATGCCTTCTTTATCACTCTTGCCCGTAATTTCGGTTTCGGCTTGAATGGCGATGCTTTTGAGACGTGGGCAGGACTGCTTCCATTTCGGGCGATAGACAAGCATCGGAATGATCTGTTCCAGATAGAGGCTTTTTTCTTCGGGCAGGCCGGTTTGCTGGAGGAGGCGTTTTTAAAGAAGGAGCAGGAAGATGAGTATAGTCTCCGGCTTCGTAAAGAATTTCGCTATCTGCAACGGAAGTTTGAAATAACTCAGGTGATGGATGCCGGTTTATGGCGTTTTTTGAGGCTTCGTCCGGAAAACTTTCCCCATATCCGGTTAGCACAGTTGGCCTACTTGTATCAGAAAGTTGATAAGCTTTTTTCGCAGATGATGGAGGCAGAAAACTTGCCGGAAGTGCGTCAACTACTGTCTACTCATGCTTCTGCTTATTGGGATAATCATTATATATTCGGCCGGCCTTCTTCGCAAAAAGAGAAATCGATGGGAGAGAGGTCACAGGACTTGATTGTGATTAATACCGTTGTTCCTTTCTTATATGCTTATGGTCTGCATAGAACCGATGAGCGGATGTGTGATCGTGCCGGACGTTTTCTGGAAGAGTTGAAAGCGGAGAATAATCATATTATCCGGTCGTGGGGAGATGCCGGGCTACCGGTCGGTTCGGCGGCAGATAGCCAGGCATTGATACAGCTCCGCAAAGAGTATTGTGATAAACGGAAATGTCTCTTTTGCCGTTTCGGATACGAGTATTTGCGGAAGAAATGAGTCGTTTATTTCTCTAATAACTTATAGACTGCATTAAGAAGGTCATTTTCCCTGTTGGGTCTGGGGGCGTCACGGTCTACGATGTTTCCTTCCTTGTCTATCAATATATAGGTGGGGAAGGAGCGGACCTGCAGAAACTTCTCAATAGCACTTTGCTGCTCATCGGGCAGGTTATAGTGGACGGCAATTTTGCCGGTCAGTCCATATTCCTTGATAATGTTTTTCCACGATTTGTCCGAGGAATGGTTGCAGAGATACAAGAATATCACGTCTTTTCCCTCAAACAGCTTCTTGGCACTTCCTGCATATTGCATCATGTCCTTGCACGGACCGCACCAGGTGCCCCATACATCCAGATAAACCACTTTCCCTTTATAAGGCTCGATGATTTTGCGGAATAATTGTTCTCCGTCTGTGATCTCTGCCAGAGGTTCGTTAGGCATCAGGCTTTCGGGATATTCGATGGCCTTATGGGATATTTCTTCGTATATCCCTTGTTGGTTTAATACATAAGCCTGTAGGGAAGGATTAGAAACTTCTGCTTTGAATTTACTGATGAGGCTGTCCGGCAATTCTTTGTGAGTCTGCTGCAACATCTCATAATAGCAATTTGCCTTTAGTATCTCCTTTAATTTTTCGTCCATTTGCAGGGAGTCAATGATAGCAAGGGTACGATTGATGGAATTAGCGAGCAAGTTTCCCATCATATAGTCATTGAAAATTTCGTCTCTGCCTACGAGACTCTGTATTGTTTTGATACTCGGTTCCATCTTTTTGTTGTAGGCAGCCATTGTCAGCGAGTCAGCAGTATTCGTAGCTTTCATTTTTTCAATTTCTTTTTCGAAGTTACTGAAGGCGTGTAATGCGTCTTTTTCTTCTTGTGATAGCTGAATCTTTCCGTCCCTTTCAAATTTAAGATAGAGCATTTCCATCTTTTGAGGAGTCACGGTCAATCTGTTTGAAGAAGCGGGAGCAATGTCCGTTATGTATCCGACGTAATCCCGCAGGAAAGAACCATAATCTCTGAGAAGCGTATAAGGCTCTACCGGACGGGGATATAGTGCCGAGTCTACATAACTCATAAATTCCGGTTGCAGATGCTCCTGCTTGTTACGGTCTACCGAAAAGCGGCGTTGCATCAGGTCGCGTGCAGCGTTGTAGCGGATTTCCTGTTCTGTGTAATAGCGGAATTTGTGCGAGAGAAACGGATGATCATTGAGCATCTTTGCGCGATATTCTGATTTATGACGGATGATATCCTGCGTCTTTTGCAAATATTCCATATTACCCATTTTTTTCCCTTCGTCGTAGCCGATATATTCACTGAGCCCTTCGTGGCTCAGCAGTTCGTTGAGGATACGTGCCTTTTCTCCCATCACTAATTTCTTTTTGTCAGCGAAGTCCACATAGAGGAAATAGGTCTCTCCCGGCTCTACGGATGTCCAGATAGTGGTACGTCCCCAATCGATGAATACGTTGTGGCTGTTCAATACAGGGAAACGGAGGGTAAATCTTCCCAGTGAGTCGATGGCGGTGGTATATTTTTCTTCTCTATCGGTGATCATATCCGGCACGGAAACTTCGAAAGGACGTGTCGAAGGCAGGTTACGCAGGTATCCGATGAGAGTCACGCTATCCGTTTGATAACCATTGTCGACGAAAGGAGTGGTGTCAGCTACCGGATAATCGGGCAGATACTTGTCGTTACAAAGAACATATGTCTGTGCCTTTTCTTTTCCGACAGACAGGGTGCAGGATGTTTCATCTTTACGAGTTAAACGCACTTTCAGTTGTTCCGTTCCATTTTTCAGGATGATGGTGGTTCGATTCTTTTGGATGCTTATCGACTCATAATCCCAAAATTGACATTGGTAGACAGCAAAGTCTTCGAAGAATCCGATGCGCCAGTCTCCGGTCGCTTGATTTATCCAACATCCGGCGAAAGCATATATTTCAGGGCGTGAGGCGATGGGAGAGACTTTTTCATTTTGCAGTTCAGCGGCTACGTTCATTGTTTTCGGCAGGGGGAAGCTGAGGTAAAGCAGTTTGTATGATTCTCCGCTTTTGACGAGCAGCCGATATTCTTTATTGAGAAAATATCCGGCCGATAAGATATCCCATGTTTTTCCGTCATAGAGCAGTTTTCCGTCACGGGTGAATTCGTAGATTACTTTTCCGGATAATCCTTTCACCCATTTCTGATAAACACGGTCGGGCAATGTAAGGGGAGTGAGCGGTTCCGTGTGGTCGGGGACTTGCTTGCGGATACAGTTCTTCGGCTCTTTCCAGCCTTTGTACCAGATGGTGGCGGCGTCATTGCCGGTAGGTGTGATACGGAATTCCGTCGTATCTCCTTTCTGATTGCGTAAATGGAAGAAGTAGCTGCCGTCAGCTTCCTGTTTTATCTGTTCGGCATAAAAAACGACATAATAGTTCTCTACGAAATTCTCTCCGATGAGCGGACCGTTCCAGTCAGACACATTGTCTGCTTTAAATTGCCAGTAGCCTCGCAAAGATTCGGGAATTGTCTGATAAGTGCCGGATTGGGCGAAAGCGATAGTCTGTGTACTGCATAAAAGCAAAAGACCTATCAGGAGAAAACAGTAGGGGGGTCTCATGGTGTGTTTTTATTTAAGTTAGTATTTCGATTTATGACAAAGGTATTTTAATACCGGAATAATGAGGTGTAGTAAGTCTATTATTTGTAGTAGTTTAACTATTTTCTTCCCGATTCGTATCAAGATATTGAACTTGTCATTATCTTTGCAGCGTTATTTTAAACTCTTAATTTATATCGTGTTATGAGAGCTAAGAAGTTTGCATGCTGTTTGATGGTCATGTCATTGCTGGCAGGTATTTCATTTATTTCCTGTGGCAATAGCTCCAGGGCGAAAGTAGAAAGTGAAGCAGCACAGACAGGAGAAGATTTCAAGTCGTTTCTGGATAAGTTTACTTCCAGTGCGGCGTTTCAGTATACTCGTGTCAAGTTTCCGTTGAAAACGCCGGTTACTTTATTGGCGGATGACGGGGAAACTGAGAAAACGTTCCCTTTTACGAAGGAAAAGTGGCCGTTGCTGGACAGTGAAACGCTGAAAGAAGAACGTATCACTCAGGAAGAGGGCGGTGTTTATGTATCTAAGTTTACGCTGAACGAACCGGCGCATAAGGTATTTGAGGCGGGATACGAAGAATCGGAGATCGACTTACGTGTGGAGTTCGAATTGCTGCCCGATGGAAAATGGTATGTAGTAGATTGTTATACCGGCTGGTATGGATATGATTTGCCGATTGCAGAGCTGAAACAAACCATTCAGCACGTGCAGGAAGAGAATGCGGCTTTTAAAGAACTTCACCCTTAAAAGCAGGACCGGCAGAGAGCATATCGGTCATTATCTATAAGATATAGCACATAATTTGAACTATTTTGTACGATTTGAACCCCTCTTTCCAACAAAAGAGGGGTTTCTTTGCATTCGGGAGATGAACAGGTGATCTTCTCTGTAAATACCGGCTAATGATAAACCGATTTACCATCGGACCTAAAACGATATATTCTATGATAAAGCAATCTTTTACTCTGTCAGTGACAATGCTGATATTGTCTTTTCTCTGTCCGGCATTCCTCAATGCGCAGATAGTTACGGATGAGCGGATGTTCTCTTTTGAAGAGCCGCAGTTACCTGCCTGTATAACCGGTGTTCAGTCTCAGTTAGGCATATCCGGTGCACATTATAAAGACGGGAAACATTCGTTGGAATGGACCTTCGAACCGAACGGGAGACTGGAACTCCGGAAAGACCTGAAGTTTGAAAAGAAGGACCCGACAGGGAAAGACCTGTATCTTTCCGCTTTCATCGTATGGATATACAATGAGCAGCCTCAGGACGCTGCTATCGAGTTTGAATTTCTGAAAGACGGCCGTAAGTGCGCTTCTTTTCCTTTCGGCATCAATTTCAAAGGTTGGCGTGCGGCATGGGTCTGCTATGAACGCGATATGCAAGGCACGCCGGAAGAAGGAATGAACGAGCTCCGCATCGTGGCTCCCGATGCAAAAGGACGCCTTTTCATCGATCATCTGATCACTGCGACAAAGGTGGATGCCCGTCAGCAGACAGCCGATCTGCAAGTCCCCTTTGTCAATGCCGGCACTACCAATCACTGGCTGGTACTCTACAAACACTCCCTGCTGAAACCGGACATCGAACTGACTCCCGTAAGCGACAAGCAGCGGCAGGAAATGAAACTGCTGGAAAAGCGTTTCCGTGACATGATCTATACCAAAGGGAAGGTGACGGAGAAAGAAGCCGAAACCATCCGTAAGAAATACGACCTCTATCAGATAACCTATAAGGACGGGCAAGTGTCCGGAGTGCCCGTTTTCATGGTGCGTGCTTCCGAAGCCTACGAACGGATGATTCCGGACTGGGACAAGGATATGCTGACCAAGATGGGAATAGAGATGCGTGCCTATTTTGACTTAATGAAACGGATTGCCGTGGCTTACAATAACAGTGAGGCAGGATCACCGATCCGCAAGGAGATGAGGCGGAAATTTCTTGCGATGTACGACCATATCACCGATCAGGGAGTGGCTTACGGTAGTTGCTGGGGCAATATTCATCATTACGGATATAGCGTGCGCGGACTTTATCCGGCTTATTTCCTGATGAAAGATGTATTGCGGGAAGAAGGAAAACTGCTCGAAGCGGAGCGTACGTTGCGTTGGTATGCCATCACCAACGAAGTATATCCCAAGCCGGAAGGCAACGGAATCGACATGGATTCTTTCAATACACAAACCACCGGGCGTATCGCAAGCATTCTGATGATGGAAGACACACCGGAGAAGCTGCAATACTTGAAATCCTTCTCCCGATGGATTGACTACGGTTGCCGTCCTGCACCGGGACTGGCCGGTTCTTTCAAAGTGGACGGAGGAGCTTTCCATCACCGTAATAACTATCCTGCCTATGCCGTTGGAGGACTGGACGGGGCAACGAATATGATATATCTTTTCAGTCGGACAAGCCTTGCCGTTTCCGAATTGGCACACCGGACAGTCAAAGATGTCCTGCTTGCCATGCGTTTCTACTGCAATAAACTGAACTTTCCCTTGTCTATGTCCGGGCGCCATCCCGATGGAAAGGGGAAATTAGTTCCCATGCACTATGCGATAATGGCAATTGCCGGAACTCCCGATGGAAAGGGCGATTTTGATAAAGAGATGGCATCCGCCTACCTGCGTCTCGTATCTTCCGATTCCTTTTCTGCGGAACAGGCACCGGAATATATGCCGAAAGTTTCGAACGCTCAGGAGCGTAAGATTGCCAAACGACTGGTAGAAAACGGTTTTCGTGCCGAACCCGATCCACAGGGTAATCTTTCGCTAGGCTATGGCTGTGTATCTGTGCAACGGCGTGAAAACTGGTCGGCTGTGGCACGCGGACATTCGCGCTACCTTTGGGCAGCCGAACATTATCTGGGACACAACCTCTATGGACGTTATCTGGCACATGGAAGTCTCCAGATACTGACAGCACCTCCGGGACAGACAGTGACTCCCGCCACCAGCGGATGGCAGCAGGAAGGTTTCGACTGGAACCGTATTCCGGGAGTGACTTCCATCCATCTCCCGCTGGACCTGCTCAAAGCCAACGTGCTGAATGTAGATACATTCTCCGGAATGGAAGAGATGCTTTATTCGGATGAAGCCTTTGCCGGCGGCCTGTCACAAGGAAAGATGAATGGTAACTTCGGAATGAAACTGCACGAACACGATAAGTATAACGGAACGCATCGTGCGCGAAAATCCTTCCATTTCATCGATGGAATGATCGTTTGTCTGGGCTCGGATATCGAGAATACAAACACGGATTATCCAACGGAGACGACCATCTTCCAACTGGCGGTGACAGATAAAGAGGCACATGACTATTGGAAGAATAATGCGGGTGAAGGAAAAGTATGGATGGATCATCTGGGTACCGGATATTATGTGCCGGTTGCTGCAAGATTCGAGAAAAACTTTCCGCAATACTCCCGTATGCAGGATACAGGCAAAGAAACGAAAGGAGACTGGGTATCATTGATTATCGACCATGGGAAAGCACCGAAAGCGGGAAGCTACGAATATGCCATTCTGCCGGGAACCGACCGGAAGACGATGACTGCCTTTGCAAAGAAGCCTGCCTACAGCGTATTACAGCAAGACCGGAATGCACATATCCTTGAATCGCCTTCGGATAAGATAACTTCTTATGTGCTTTTTGAAACTCCCCAGTCACTGCTTCCCGGTGGATTATTGCAGCGTACGGATACGTCCTGCTTAGTGATGGTCCGTAAGGAATCTGCTGATAAAGTATTATTGACTGTAGCTCAACCGGATTTGGCATTGTATCGTGGTCCGAGTGATGAGGCTTTCGATAAAGACGGAAAACGTATGGAGCGCAGCATCTATTCCCGCCCGTGGATTGACAATGAAAGCGGTGAGATTCCTGTGACGGTGACTCTGAAAGGCAGGTGGAAGGTAGTGGAGACCCCTTACTGCAAGGTGGTATCCGAGGATAAAAAACAAACGGTGCTTCGCTTCCTCTGTAAGGATGGAGCCAGCTATGAGGTAGAACTGAAGAAATAATCTTTTGTTCTGTGGCATGCTATCTGAATAATCAGATCCCCCAAGAGCATTTACGGCCAAAGGAATCGGCTGTAATAGCAGCAATGAAAGCTGAGGAGCCTACATATCGGTCAGCCTCTCCACAGTGATTTGATAGCCGTTTTGCTCTCATGCTCTAACAAATGGTCTGTATCCTTTTATTCATCGTGGTTTTCGGTGTGGTAGCAACTGTGGTGGCAGGTATGAGGGCAAACGGTTGCTCTCACTCTGTCTCATCCTGATCTGTCTCATTTATACAATGTTATCTTTTGACTTACAGGATGTTAATAGCTGATTTCTCAACTGTTAACGTTTGATCTCTCAGCCATTAATAATTGAGAAATCAGCTATTAATGACTGAGAGATCATCCATTATTGACTAATAAATGATTTAATGCTTCCTAAAAGAACAGGGCAATTGAAATAACTGATACGGTTGAGTTAATCGGATCGGGCGGTCAAATCATCCGAATCGAGTATTTCTCCTGATTGTTTCATGGGGCGAAACTTTTGGTTTCATGCCTTGAAACCTTTAGTTTCAAGTAATGAAACCAATGGTTTCAACCTTTGAAACTAAAAGTTTCAAGCGTCTGAAACTTTTTGAAACAAATTGAGACTGACTAATAAGTCAATAGTATCATTAATTCCCTTCCCGAAGGAGGAGATTTAAGATACCACCGACTTTTTAGTCGGCCTTAAAATGATGTAGGAACTTAAATTCTGTTGAATGATCTTCTGCAAATTAGAACATGAACATAGCGACTGCTACAATACGGTTGTTGCTGACGGAGTGGGTGTCTATGATTTTACCATCCGATTTATCCAGCTTGCCGTACCATGCCGAACTCAATGTATACTCAACTCCGAACTTCCAGTGAGGAACGTTGTAGGTAAGTTCAGCTCCGGCAGTTACCAGTTTATCGAGGTTGGTTCCTGTTCCATAGAGTTTTTCAGAGACTAATTCGTCGCTTGTTCCTAAGTTTTTGGCGTATCCTACAAAGATTCCCGGTTTCCATTTTTGTCCGTAGACTACATTCAGCCAGGAACTGGAGAAGCGTATCGGAGTGTACTCCTGTTCTTTTGTCTTGTTGTCTATGTGCTTAATTCCAAATCCTCCCAAACCGGATGCTTGTGTCAGGTTGGAACCTAATACGCTTTTGGCGCCGATGAACCAATTTTTATTGGTATATTTTACATGGGCCTCATAAGAGAGGGTAGTGATACGTTCGTCTACTTTGTACGTATGTGGGATTGATATAGTACTATTGGTGGTCGGATCAAGCGTCGTTTCTTCCCATGAAGATTGAGTACGTGGCTTTAATGAAATCATTTCAATGCCGGCACCCGCCAGAAATCCTCCGTTTTTGTAATCTGCTCCGACATAAATCTCAGGGATACTGCTCTTCTTTATGTATTCCTGACTTTTACCGGCAGGTCCTTGTGACAGATACTGAGACTGCCATACCAATGCTCCGGTCAACTGAAGGTGTTTGTTGTTGAAGCGATAACGAATCTGCGGTGCACGGCTGAACGGCTGGAACGGTGCTCCTACGGAAAGATTAAGAATCTGAGGAGAAACATCACCGAACAACGGATGCCATGTCTGACCTACCAGCACAGCCGACTTTCCCCAGTCCAGATTAAAGTATGCATGGCGCAGACGAATGGTGGAGTAAGAAGTTCCCGACCCGCGGAAGTCCACTTCCACTTTGGCGGATGTCTTGGCTGTTCCCAACTTCGGGCCTGCCACATCCAGTCCCAAACGGGAATATAATGTATAGAAATTACTGTTCGATGTAGCGTTCAGGTCTTCACCATTGCCGTCGAGCAATTCATCTTTGGGATACATGTAGAACAATCCGTCTACAGTTTCCTCGTTGGCACGGCTGTTATAGTAGAAGTCCGTGCGAATCTGTCCGTAGAATTTGAATTTAAAATCCTTTAATTGTGCGAAACTACTTGATAGTGTCATCAAGCAGAGAGATAATAGAATGTATTTTTTCATAATGTGCTTGTTAATAAACGGGCGCAAAATTACATAAAATAACTGATTATCAATCTACCGTTGATTAAAAAAGGCACTGACAGCCTGATAATATTTGCTGATATTCGTACTTTTATGAATCGCTTTCAGTACTTTTCTGTCGGTTTGGGGCGCCAGGTATTCCCAAAAGGTCTTCATTTTAGTCAGTAGCTGTCCCTCTCCTCCTTCCAATAGCACGTCGTAATTGTTGTACACGCTTTTGTGCATGGATTTCAGTCTATCCCTCATTTCATCGGGCGCAAGCGTACGGTTTTCTTTGTATTCCAGTGCTAAGGCCGGATTTGCCAGTAGTCCGCGTCCTATCATGATTCCCGCCAAGGAGGGGAATTGTGCGCTGATGCGTTGAATATCTTCCAAATTATGAATGTCTCCATTGTAGACAAGCGGAAGTCGGCAGACCTCCCGGAAAGCTGAGAATCCTTGCAAGTCGACTTCTCCTTTGTAACCTTGTTTGCCCAGACGGGGGTGCATGGTGATCTGGCGCAGAGGCAGGTCATTCAGTATGGGGGCGAGTGCCAGGCATTCATCCGGCTGTTCCCATCCCAGTCTCATTTTGACGGAGAAGCTGATCTGCGGATATCGGGTGACAATGCTGAGCAATGCTTTCACCTCTTCGGGATAAGGAAGAATGCCGGAGCCGTTATGACGTTTCGCCAGAAGCGGGAACGGACAGCCTAGGTTTATATCTACTTCCTGATATCCTTTTTCGATGAAAAGGGATAAAATCACTTCTGCTTTCTCTGCCGACGAGGCTATCAACTGAGGAATCAGGTGGGGTACCCCATTGTTCTCGGGTTCGATTCCCCGGACATCTCTGCGGCGAAAGTTCCCTTTTTCCAATCGTACAAACGGAGTATAATAGGTGTCTACACCGCCGAAGAAGGCGTCATGTGCATTGCGGTAAATTGCTTCGGTGTAACCTTGCAGCGGAGCAAAATGGATGGGTAGTGTATCTTGCATATCTTTTAATTTGCTGCAAAGATACGGAAAAGTAAAAGAGAGGAACCTCACGGCCCCTCTCTTTTGGGTGTTAAATTGATTAAAGTCTGATTTTTATATACGTTTTTAACTGAAGGTTAGAAAAACCGTGCGGGTGATTGGTTGTTATTTAAGGGCGTTGAGCCATCCGGGTACATAGCCCAGACGTTCCCGCAATTGTGCCTCGTACAAAGATTCGGGGGATACCTTCATACCGGTACTTTCTTCGTATGTGACTTGTTGCTGCTCTTTACCGGGAAATTTCACATTCATACCATGTGTACCGACTACGATAGGCGGGAAAATCTTCCACCATGTATCGCTGTCGCTCCACCATGCGAAGTTAGAAGCGTGAGAATCCGTTCCGGTCACATTCAGATTCCATAGGGTGAGGTCGCCTAAGTGATTGGGGACTTCATTTTCATCGCCTCCTGCGCGGTAGTATACAAGTCCGCCGCTGCAATTGTCTATCAGCGTGGCACGGGGTTGTGTGGCGTGGGATTCGAAACAGGCGTCATTGCCCCAGGTTACGTTCCATAATACGGTTCCTACACTTGGCTTCGATACGCCGCAGCCGTGGAACTGCCCTTGACAACTCTTTCCGTATACGTCATTTCCTGCGCTTTCATCGCGGACTTTGCCGATAAAGACGCGTGAAGAACCTTGCGAACGTACGGCTGAATGTCCGCGTTTTCCACTGATACGGATATCGTATGCCGAGCTGTTGGCAGATTCGGCAAAAGTAAGCGCTTCGCTGACACTCTCGAAGTGGACGTTGCGTACCCATGAATTGACTACACGTTGCAGCAGCAGCGGTTTGTAGGCTCCGTCGTATTGCCAGCCTACTTTAGCCTGTTCGGCGTGTCCTTCTCCGTGATGGGCGTAGCCGTCCAATGCGTTTCCTACGAAGCTCAGGTCTTCTATACCGACATTCTCCAGATATTTGTACGTGCGGATTTCCCATCCTTCCGTATCGTTATACTTGATGTCGATGTCGTGCATGATCGGTTCGTAGAAAGTGATCTTGCCGTTTGCAGCGGATTTTACCTGATGAAATTCGGTGATTTTTACTCCGTACAGGTCGTCGGAGCTTTGGTTGATGGAGATAGGGGCTTTCGCTATCGCCCAGTTCTCGTTGAGGGCAATCGGACCGATTTCCTTCTTTACCAGTTCCCTGTCTCCGCTGCGCAAGCGCAACTGTACCCACTGTCCGGAGGAGATTCCGGTGGTTCCGCTGACTTTCACGGTAAAGTCTCCGCGCTTGGCATTCTCGGTTACGGAAGCGAGCTTGGGGGAGTTACCGGCATTGTTCGGACCGTTGGTGTGCTTGATTGCCAACAGTATAGGTGATGAACTGAGATTGCTGATACTTGTCGGCAGATTAGGCGTTTCCATGATCAGACGGGTCTTGTCGGGACCGTCGCCTTTGATCACAAAGTTACCGCCATAGATTTCAATGCCACTGCTGACATTGTTGTTTTTCGAGTCAACGGCATCCTTCTGCTTGCTTTCGTCGCGGGTGTTGTCATCGTCGTTGTGAAGAACGTAGTCGCCTGCGGGGAAATAGATTACAATCTTCGCGTTGGCGTTCAGCTTGTTGGTTCCGTTTACTTTTGTCATACCTTTCTCTTGCAGGATGCTGATCAGCGCTTCACGGGCGGTCATGTTCTTGGCGGTCATGCGCTCTTTTACGTTGATCACTTGGTATCCTAAAGAAAATGCGCCTTGCGGCGCACTTTCTCCATGATTATATCCGGCATACGAATAGTCGGGCAGCACATTGTTTTCTCCTGTCTTGAAGTGTTGCCAGGCTATTGCCGAGTTGGCATCTATCTTCGTGGTCAGCAGTTTTACCGGAAGTTTCACTACCCGGCAGTAACCTTCTTTCGAGAATATCTTGATGTAAATCTGTTCTTCGTATTCTTTCCCTTGCACGTTTGTTTTGGGGGCGGTGACGATCAGTTTGTTTTCCGTCAGTTTCACGCCCCATGTCTGGTTTTCGATGGTGGCTGTTTCCACGTTGGCTTGTTCTACCACGAACTCCTGCTTTTGTCCCAGACCGAAAGTGGCTGTGCCTTCATACTTGATTGTCAGGTAGAAGTCTTTTCCGTAGATGGGGACTTTTACTTGGCTGTTGTCGGCACGGATGGTAAAGGTGATCTGTCCGGTCGCTTCGTCGATGGTCACGTTGCTGAACAGGGAACTTGCGTTGGCAACGGCTTGCGTTCCGTCGGCAATCTGGTTGTTGCCTAGTTTGTTCCAGGTGCTTCCGTTGTCAATAGAGACCAGCCATAAACCGTTTGCATCTACTTTCAGTTTCGGGGTGACGCCTGCTGTTCCCGCTTCGGGGATGGCGCTTACCGGTTTGTCGTTAACGAGCAGTTCGGTGGTCATGTCGTTGATGGTATATGCCCAGTGACCTGACGCGTTGACGCTGAACAAGGGCATATCGTTCATGTCTACTTTGCCGCTGTATATGGTTACAGTTTCGCCGTTACTCAGTTCGATGGTATAGTTGTCCTGTTCATCCTTGCTATATCCCACCACCAGAATCTTACCTTCAACCATCTGCTGATAGTTGCTGATGTCCGAGTTCATCTGTTCTATGCTCGCTTCCAGATTGGCTACCCGTTCTTTCAGGTTGTCAATGTCGGAGCGCAGATCATCCCGTTCGTCGCACGAGTAAAGTGCGACGAGGAGGGTGATACATATGATTGATATTACTTTTTTCATACGTTAGTCGATATTAGTTGGTTGCACCGTATTCGGCATATTCTGCATTCGGAACGAAGATACCGTTGGCGAGGTCGAAGGTGCCGCCGTCGAACGGATTTGCTTCTGCCAAAGGAACTACAGTGTTTGGGTATCCGGGGGCGGCGGTTCCTCCGAACGGATTGAGGTTGATTACAGAAGTTCCGTTGTTATAGCGAATATTATCTGCAAATGTTAATGTTCCGATAGCTCCATCTCCTACATTTATTAATGTGGCGTTTTTATTTCCAAAGTTTGCGTTATAGAAGAATAAGAGGTTAGAGAAAGTAACATCGTTATTTACGTTTGCTCTTACAAGGGACTGAGAACTAGAGATAAAATTGATGAATGTATTATGGCTGATTATCACTTTTGAATCCAAATTCTGTCCTTGTGCAAAGAGCAGACAACCGTTAATCGTATATTCTATTGTAGAAGGATAAACTACGTTGTTTTCGAACGTTACAGATGTGCATGTGAGTCCCTTGGTGAAGTTTAATACGCGTGAAGCTGTCCAATCTTTAGTCACATTAAATTTAACTAAGCTCTTAATGATAGAAATATTTTCAGATACGCCTGCATTATCGGCTGCACAATTAACCAGATTTCTGGCTTCATACACAGAAAATTCGCTATTACTGAATGCCAGATGAGAAAGATTACCTGTAATTGAGAATACATAGTTGGCAAGTGTGCTGGCATCCATGTTGATATTCATAATGAAAGCTCCCTTAGCACTTGCTGTTCCTAAGATAATAGGTTTGCTGACAATACATTTAACCTTTTGCTCTGCATTGTCTCCGATAAGAACTAGGTTATCGAGAGTTCCGGTTCCAGTATACGTAATTTCAACTCCCGGTTTGATGAAGTAAACTCCTGCCTGGCTGATTTCCTTGCTTTCAGACTCGGAAGTAATCAAGGTTGCTTCTCCATATCCATCTGCGCCATCTTTTTGTATTTTGATTCCGTTTATTTCGATAGTTCCTCCTGCGTTGTAAAGTTCGTAGTAGCTGTCAACTACCTCTACAGCCTTCACCTGAATCTTGGCAACCGCCCAACTGGCACCCTTATTAACCTGCACTGTTACGTCGGAACCGTTATCCGCCGTTGCACGTGTACTCATTGCGTTTGCCGGAGCTGTAATGCTCAATGTAGCTACATTGGTCGTTTCATCCGCTTCGCTCACAGTAGCCACCCATCCGGCAGGAGCAGTAACGATAATGTTTTCACCTTTCACTTTTACAGTCGTAGTGGCAGTCTTGCCATAGCCTATTTCCCAGTATCCGTTCTTCATTCCGGTTTCCGGTTCGGTGATTTCGCAAAGCAAGTCTTTTACGATAGGGATAGAGATGGCTTCCGTCTGTCCTTTCAGTTTGACAACGAAGAATTCCCCGGTTGAATCTACGTATACTTCCTCAAAGAAAGAGTCTGCACTGCTTCCTCCGGAACCATTGCTGACTGCGGATACCTTTTGACCGTCTGTATCGAGTACGTCTTCCCAGCTGGTTCCGTTATCATAACTTACCTGCCAGAAACTTCCCTCGTCCGTAATCCGGAACTTGGGAGCTATACCATCCTTACCGGGAGTGCCCACAGCCTGAACAGGTATGCCATTCTGCATCAATACCTCACCGTTCACTACCCATTGACCCTCGTCATTGACAGTAATCTCAGGATAAGCAACTTCTCCCTTCGAGCCTTGTGTCAGTGAGATGGTTTCTCCGTTACTCAGTTTCAGTTTATATGTACCGTCTGTATTCGTCACTTCTGTGATAGTCTGACCACCTTCAAGCAGTCGCTTGATAGCTGTCATGTTATCGTTCAATAGACTGACTTGTGCTTCCAAAGACTCTACGCGGTCTTTCAGATTGTCAACATCGTCTCTCAAGTCGTCTGTATCGCACGCTGCCAATGCAAACAGCGCAAATGCGGTTAACATGATTGATTTAAAGTAATTCATAGATATAATGTATTAGTTATTATTTTATTCGTTTATTGTTATTCCACTACGTTTACCACCATGTGGTAAGTAGTCGTGGAGGAATGATCGATATTGGCATTACGAGCGAGGAATGTCACGTTGTAGATACCAATTTGATTGTAGGTATATGTGTACTTATCCAGACGCTGGGTAATATCCTTTACTTTCGTTCCCTGATCGGGACTGCAAGAGTTAACGGTAATCAGATCGGAAACCAGCCAGCTGTATTTCAGCGGATCGTTGGCATTGGTACTATGGATGAAGAAGGAGCCGCCGCCTACACCTGTCAGGTTCCAGATACCGGATACGTTATTGGTAACTGTCCCGTATTCACGGTCTTTGGTCATGCTGGTCTGATCCTTCAGATTCCATTTGTTCTTCATATTGATCGGAGTAAAGCCGAAAGAACCGGCAGAATATTCTGCTTCCTGTCCGCTCGTCATCACATTATTGATGCGCATCCGCTCAAAGTACATCTTGGATTGTGCCACTGTATTGTCAATGCCACGGTAGCAGATAGCGATTGCAATCCGTTTGCCCATGTATTCTTTCATATCAAAACTGTATGGAGTGGCAAGATCGGCATTGCCTACCGCCGCTGTCGGGAATGCGGACTGCGGAACCAGTTCTTTCCATTTGCCGTCTTTCTCAAATTGCTCTACAAGCAAAGAGTCAGCTTCGAAATTATCCTTGTATAATCCGGTGAATTCGTCGGAGATATATACGTGTTTCTCCAATGTCGTGCTCGGGTTACCGTACTGGAACCAGATAGAGAAGTTCAGCATAGACGACTTGATCTGTGAAGGATCAATCGTTTCGCGTTCGCGATATTCGTATTTGCTGCCCGCTTCTCCACTGAAGAATGTCAGGAAGTCCGGATCGCCCGAAAGGATGAACTCTATCGGAGTACCTTTTTTGGCAGTAATGATCTGTCCGTCGAAGCTTACATTCTCGTTGGTCGCTACTTTTACGTGCAGACCTACCGCTTCGTCCAGCCCGTCGCTGCAAGCCCCGAAGAAGAGGCTTGCTATACAGATGGCTATGAGTTTATATGTTTTCATAATCTATGATGCTTTTATCGATGAATACTGTGATTACCAACCCGGATTGTTCTGTGTGATATCTTTGTTCACACTCATTTCCGCATCCGGAATCGGGAAGTAGTTGTAGGTGCTGGAGATGTTGAAGTAGGTATATACGTTGGTAGGTCCCTGCGTCCAGTTGTTGCCGGATTGTGCTTCGGTTACCAATGCTCTCATATTTTTCACATACTCACCCCAGCGGATCAGGTCGAAACGGCGGGTGTATTCGAAACAAAGTTCCATGGCACGTTCGTCTTTCACGGTCTGGCGGAATTCTTCCTGCGTCATGTCGGGAAGCTCGTTCAGTCCGGCACGTTCTCTTACTTCCTTCATACATTGGTAAGCCAGAGTGGTAGGGCCGTTGTTCACTTCGTTTTCCGCTTCTGCGATCATCAGCAGTACGTCAGCATAGCGCAGGATCGGGAAGTTGATAGACGTATAGTTCTTGTCTTTCTTATCCGCTTCGTATTCACGGCGGTATTTGCCGCACATACGGCTGAAGTTCTTGGTGGCTGTGGTCTTTTCTGTGTCATCTGCGTACTGGTAAGTTCCGCGTTGCTGACCGTATTGAGACATTACTTCAGCAAGTTTGCCCTGCTCAAATTCACGATGGGTAACGCCTGTATTCTTGCCTCCGGCTTCTTTGTATTCAAACGGAGCGATACTCCAGTTGAAACGTTTGGTATCACCGTTGTTCACATAAAGGTTGTACAGTTTCGGAGTGCTGTAGATAAAGGCATAGCCATATCCGGGGTCTTTGGCTCCCGTTACATCGCTTTTGGAGGACAGATCCGGACCGGCGAGTCCGATGATGTTACCGATACGGCCTTCGGCTTGTGTATCCGAAGTGTTGTTGCCGGCAAATTCGGCTTCCCAGATGCTTTCGTTGGCAGTGGTGTTATACTTGTCGGAACACATATCGATGAAAGGGTCCCAGTAGTTGGCAGCCAGTTTGTGACCGGCAGTCATTACTTTCTGGGCATAGAAGCTGGCTCTTTCGAAATAGTCTTTCTTTTCGGCCTGTGTGGCATTGCGACCTTCACGGTAATGCTCGCCTGCACGGAACAGATATACACGTGCCAGTATGCCCCATGCGGTAGACTGAGAGATACGTCCCGGCTTGTAAGCAAGATCGGAGGCCGATTTCAGACCAGTCTCGGCGGCATCTGCCATTTCGGAGATGATGAAGTCATAGATTTCCTGCTTGTCTGTACGCGGGATATTCAGGTTGGTAACGCTTTGGGTTGAAACTGTTTTGAAAGGAACATCTCCCCAGCACTCTACCAGATTGAAATAATAGAATGCACGCAGGAAGCGGGCTTCGGCGATGTACTGTTCTTTGACGCCTGCATCGAAACCGTTTACTTTGTCGATGTTTTCGAGGAACATATTGGCACGGTTGATGCCTGAATAGAGGGCATACCAGAAGGCAGTCACGGCGTTGTCACTGGTGGTGGCGTTGTTGCAGATCAGTCCGGTAGATGCGGGACCGCGTCCGCTGCCTCCGTAGTGGGATAAGTCGTCACCGGCTACGAGGTACATATAGTCACCGCCGTAGAAAGTAGGTTGCGACAGTATGGCGTAGATGCCTGTCAGGAAGGAGTTGGCTTCAGCGGGGGTGTTGAAGTAGTTCTCCGGCGTCAGTTTGGTAGGTTCTTTGTCCAGAAAGTCACAGGATACCATGCTGAAACCTGCCAATAGAGCTATGATTGTTATTTTTAATGCTTTCATAATCGAATTCTTTTTTCTAACTGTTACTATCATTATCCGTTTAGAATCCCAGGCTTACACCGAAGCTGATAGAGTATGCTCTCGGATAGGAAGAGTAGTCCAGACCGGGAGTGAGCGCACTGTTGCGTACAGATACTTCCGGATCATAACCGGAATAGCCGGTACATGTCCACAGGTTTTGTGCGGCAACGTAAACACGTGCTTTGTCTATCTTCCATTTCTTCACCAACTTGGCGGGGAAGGTGTAGCCTACTGTTACGTTCTTCAGACGCAGGTACGAACCGTCTTCGATGATGCGTGAAGAGATCACACGGTTGGAAGAGGAGTTGGTAGCCGCAGGGATGTCACTGGTCGGATTTTCCGGTGTCCAGCGGTTGGCATAGCTGGCGTACTGGTTCAATTCGCGTGAACGGTTGTTGGAGCTTTCAAAGAACAGGCGGTTGGCATTCATGATATCGTTGCCGTATGACCATTGGAAGAAGATGCTCAGATCGATGCCTTTATATTCAAAGTTGTTGGTGAAACCACCGGTATGTATCGGAAGTCCGCGTCCGATAATCGTACGGTCGTTGGAGTCAACTACTCCGTCTCCGTTAAGGTCGGCATATTTGGGCATACCCGGCTGAGTGTTAGTCTCAGTAGAGTAGTGGGGCACTCCCGGTTTCAGGCTGTATGAGTTACCCGATTTGTTGAAGTCATCGTACTTGTATGTACCTTCATAGACATAACCATACATCAGTCCCATCGGCAGACCGACTTTGGCGATGTAGCTGGACTGACCGTTGTAGTTCTGGTCGAATTGCGCGGCAGTCAGCAAGGCTGTCTGATTCTCCGACAATGCCAGTACTTTATTCTTATTGAATGAAATGTTGAAGTTAGTCGTCCACTTGAAGGCGCGTGTCTGGAAGTTGACGGTGTTCAGACTAAGTTCCAGACCATCGTTACGTACTTTACCGATATTCTTGGTAGCGCTGTAATAACCCGAAGAAAAAGGCAGGGAAGCGTCCAGCAACAGGTCGCGGGTGGTCTTCCGGTAAATATCCATCGTTATACCGATGCGTTCGTCGAAGAATCCGAGGTCGAGACCTGCGTTCCATTGTTCGGTTGTTTCCCATTTCAAATCCTTGTTGGGCAGAGAAGTAGGAACAACACCTGCATTCGTCGCATCATTGTCGAATGGATAGACGCCGCTTGGGAGGGAGTTTGTCGATGTATACGAGCCGACTCTTGATTTCAATACCGCCAGCAGCGCATAATAATCATATTCGCCGATACGGTTGTTACCCGTGAGTCCCCAGCTCAAACGAACCTTACCGCTGGACAGTACACTTTTCAACGGCTTCATAAATTCTTCTTCCGAGAAGCTCCATGCGAGAGAACCGGAAGGGAAGTATCCGTAACGGTTGTCCTTGTTGAACTTGGAAGAACCGTCGGCACGGAAAGAAACGGTAGCGTAATATTTAGACATATAGTTGTAAGTCACACGTCCGAGGTATGATAACATCGCCCATGAAGACTTTGCCGAAGTGGTAGTACCTGCCTGTCCTTCGCTCATGCCTGCCATACCGAGTGATTCGTTGGGGATGTGCGTTGTGCGGAATGAATAAATCTCATAGTCCGAGTTCTGGAACGTGATACCTCCCAATACATTGAGGAAGTGTTTCTTTTTGATGTTAGTCTGATAAGTCAGGGTGTTTTCGTTCAGCCATGTCAGGCGTTCCTGGCGGGTTACCTGAGCATTCACTTTATCTGTAGAGGTAGGACCTCCGTAGCGGGTATTCGAGTTGTTGAACTGATCCTGCTTGCGTGAATCATAAGTATATCCGGCGGAAACTTTCAGTTTCAGTCCTTTCAGTACTTCGTATTCTGCGAATCCGTTCATTTGAAGATTGTTGGTGTAGCTCTTCCGGTACTCGTTCTTCTGTGATTTGATCGGGTTGAAACGGTAGTCGTTGCTTGAATCTACGGCGTTGTCCGTTGAACTGTCCATCAGGAAGCTGAGCGGAGTGTCGGGGGAAGTCACCGGACGGTATCCCCATACGCTATAGAAAAGGTTGTTCATACCACTGTAAGAGGTGGATGATGGAGTACTACCTGTTTGGATAGAGCGTGAATAGTTGGTGGTCAGGCTCATGTTCAGTTTGCCGCGACGGACTACTGTGTTCATACGTCCTTGCATACGTTTGTAACCGGTTTCTATCAGCGTACCGTCCTGATCGAAGTAAGATAAGGAAGCATTGTAGCGTACACCTTCCGTACCACCGGCAAGTCTGACCGTATGATTCTGCTGCCAGGCAGTCTTGAATATCTCGTCCTGCCAGTTATATTGCGGTATGTCTTTATAATCGTCCAGTGTCCATTGCTTGCCTTCGTAGTTCATCAGGTATGAGCCGGCAACGACGGTAGGATACATTTCATTCTGTAGCTTGACAAACTCATAAGCATCCATCATCGGAATAGTGCGGGTGACGTGCTGCACACCGAAACTACCGTCATAGGACAACTGTGCCCGTCCTACCTTACCTTTCTTGGTGGTGATGATGACAACACCGTTGGCACCGCGCGCACCGTAAATGGCCGTAGCCGACGCATCTTTGAGGAAGTCGAGCGACTCGATATCGGAAGGGTTCAGCGTGCTGGCTGCCGATGAATCTTCTATCGGGAAACCGTCGATAACGAACAGCGGCGAGTTTTCTTGTGTCAGTGAGTTGTTACCACGGATCACGATACTCATGTTGCCGCCCGGCATACCTTCGCCCGAAGTTACGTTGACTCCGGCGATACGTCCGCCGAGTGCCTGATCGAATGAAGCGACGGGGGCGGTAAGTACATCTGCCATGTTGGCTTTCGCCACGGAACCCGTAAGGTCGCGGCGGCGTACTTCCTGATAGCCGACAACCACTACTTCGTCCAGCGTTTTAGTATCTTCTTTTAATGTGATGACCATTGGTTTTTGCGAGTCCGCCTTTTGTTCTACGGTGACGTAGCCGATAAAGGAAATAACCAAGGTAGCGTTCTTTTGGGGGATGTTAAGAGTGAATTTACCGTCAAGGTCGGTGATCGTTCCCTGCGAAGTGCCTTTTACCTGAACACTGGCTCCGGGAACACCTTCTCCTAGATTATCCTTCACAGTACCTTTGACAAGTACTTGTGCAAGCACAAATGGAACAGAAAGCAGGAGCATTCCCAAAATGGAGAGCATCCTTTTTCTTGTCTGGTTGGATAGATGTTTTTTCATATATTAAAAATTAAGTGATTTTGTTGAATTTACGATGGCAAAGATATACGCATTGATTGTTCTCATATGGATAGAATTATTCAAGATTGATACAAAATAATACAAATCTGCTATTCTCATTGGTTATCTTGTCTTTACCGATTCAAGCAGTTCGGACAGCTCTCTGACAACTTCCGGATGCTGTTTCGCTACATTGTTTTTCTCCGATGGATCGGCGGATAAATCGTACAGCTGGGGATGCCTGTCATTGCCCAGTTCCATTTTTGTCCAGTATTCGATGGCGGGGGCGTCACTCGGTTCGATGTACTTCCATTGTCCTTTCACGATGGCGAGCGTATTATTGAGATTTTGCTGTACGATGTATTCACGACTGGTGTAGTCTTTTCCCAGAAGCGTGTTCAGATGTTCCTGACTGTCAGGAGCTGCGCCTTCCGGAAGCGGTTGTTTCAGTAAAGCGGCAAGTGAGGCAAAGATATCGATTTGTGAGAAGAGAGCCTGTTGCTTGTTCGGCTTCACTTTGGCAGGCCAGCGGACGATGAACGGAATGCGGGTTCCGGCTTCGTAAGCGCTGTACTTTCCACCACGGTAAATACCCATCGGGGTATGTCCGTTGAGGCGTTCAAAGGCTTGGTCCTGGTAGCCGTCGTCGATGACGGGGCCATTGTCGCTGGTGAATATCAGGATGGTGTTGTCCGTCAGCTGGAGGCTGTCGAGGGTGTTCATGATCTCTCCGATGGTCCAGTCGAGTTGCAGGATTACGTCTCCGCGGGTTCCCAGACCGCTTTTCCCGGCGAAGCGGGGATGTGGGACGCGCGGTACGTGTACGTCCTGCGTGCCCATATATAAGAAGAAAGGTTCTTCCTTATGGGAGACGATGAAGCTTTTTCAACTAATGAACTCATTCAAGTTATTTGTGAGGCTCTTGGTAAGAAAGCTCATATATGGTGCATTCCGAAAGGTCTGATGAACGGAGTTGCAAAAGTGGGTGGTTGGTTTCATCTTCCACTCAATCCTCTTCGAATGCAGAAGCTCACAGAAAACTATGTAGTGAGTAATGCCAAGATTAAGGCTGCTCTTGGCATTACGCGGATGCCGGTAAGAGCGAAGGATGGATTGATGGACACTATTAGAAGTTTTAAGCAGTAGAATGATTATGAATGCATACTTGACTTACGGAATTATTTTTGTGATTCTATTGGCATTAGAGTTATGCTATTTCAAGGTGGCTGACCACTTTAATATTATTGACAAACCCAACGAACGCTCATCACACTCTACGATTGTATTGCGTGGTGGAGGTATAATATTCTTGATTAGTGTATGGATTTGGGGCGCTTTCTTTGGCTTTCAATATCCTTGGTTTCTAGTCGGCTTGACATTAGTAGCAAGCATTAGCTTTGTAGATGACATCCATTCATTACCGGACTCTGTAAGATTGGTCGCTCAGTTTGCAGCTGCCGCAATGGCATTCTATCAGCTCGGCATATTGCATTGGTCAATGTGGTGGATAATATTACTGGCACTAATCGTCTATGTCGGTGCCACGAATGTGATAAACTTCATGGATGGAATCAATGGTATCACAGCAGGCTACTCTTTGGCTGTATTGATACCGTTGGCTCTGGTGAATATGGATGATATTTTTGTAGAACAGAGTTTGATCATATCTACGGTTCTTGCTTCATTGGTGTTTTGTATTTTCAATTTCCGTCCGAAAGGGAAAGCGAAATGCTTTGCAGGAGATGTCGGCTCTATCGGCATTGCTTTTATCATACTGTTTCTGTTAGGTAATGTGATGATCAAGACAACGGATATTACTTGGCTGATATTCCTGTTGGTATATGGTGTGGATGGCTGTCTGACTATTGTACATCGTATTATGTTGCACGAGAACTTGGGCGAGGCACATCGTAAACATGCTTATCAGATTATGGCTAATGAGTTGAAAGTGGGGCATGTAAAAGTTGCATTGTTGTATACGGTTATGCAATTAGTGATTTCTCTAGGATTTATCTATCTTTGTTCCGATACGGTGTTTGCTCATTGGTTATATC
>OLFS01000505.1_pt1 | contig 36780 bp, 37 predicted proteins | sample 1605491 | NCBI WGS metagenome assembly OLFS01 (sample SAMEA3888921, study PRJEB22519) | human gut metagenome | biome: human gut; feature: human-associated habitat; material: faeces | place: Denmark | collected 2011 | reverse complement strand
AAATCCAGCCAGCTACAGGGTCGTTCGCAAGAAATCTTATTTATTCAACAAAGCCATCACCAGACTACGTCGTACTAGTCAGACTCACTTTAACAGCAATCGTATTCCCAAAAAGGCCATAAAGCCTCCGCTGAGTTTATCTATAAAATGACGATATTTAATGTAAGCCTGACGTGGCCCGTCAGTTGATAATAAGCATGCAACGACTGCATACCAGAGCAAATCAATAACGAATGCCATTGTGGGCAGGATGATGTACATAACAGGCTGAATATTTTTGCTCAGCGCTGCGGAAAAAATACTGGCAAATACCAGCGCAGTATGGGGGTTGCTGATTTGCGTAAAAACGCCAGTCATAAAAGCTTTCGAGACGCTTACTTCTTTTGTACCTGCAGAATCATTAAAACGATTTGAAGGACGACGAAACATTTTCAACGCCAGCCATAAAAGATAGCAACCGCCTGCAACCTTGAGTCCTGTGTAAAATGATGGGATTAGAGTCAGCAGGGTATGGAGACCCGCTAGCGCTATGGCAGCAAAAACAGATGCACCAAAACCCATACCTGCAGCAACAGATAAAGCCGTCCGTCTCGAACTGGACATTGCCATTCGGGCAACGAGAAGAAAGCTAGCTCCCGGGCTCATTGCACCAAAAAGGATAGCTACGCCAATAGCAGAAACCGCGATCAAATCACCTGTCATTCATGTTTCCATCTTTAATCAGTGCCAGACAGTCCCTCATTGCGCGATCCGCATACCTAATGAACTGCTACTGGGAACAATATAACACTGTGCAAGCAAAGTCCGCTATTGGCACAGACTGTGTGAAAACCCTACCTAAAAACCGAAGTGCGTGAGGTTATGCAAAATCTGGAGTCGATCGACTGGTCAAACTGCGTCAAATTTTACGTAGGAGCGCATTTTTCGACTCTGTTCTACACTCTTTCTACGATCATTAACGTTTTCACACAGCTTGGGCACGAAGCGGACGAGTTTGCTGGGTTGAAAGTCCGCTGTGAGCGAAGAACGGAATTTCAAGTGAGCTTTTTATTACCTTGTGCGATTCGTCTTCCGGGACCAAAGCAGACCATCGACAGGTGAGTGTCACGGTAGCAGCCAGCACCAGCGTAGCACCAACAGGGAAAGCCAGTGGAGGCGTCAGTAGAGGTATCATCACCAGTCTTTCACCCATCAACCGTTTATAGCCGATGGCTCGCATCTGCCGCCATACCACCGGCATTCCGATAAAAATGATAATTCTGAGCGCCAACCCTCATACCAGAATCTTGAATTTATCGTCATCAAAACCTGTCGCACAGTTGTAGTCTAATTCGTTGTATAGTTAAATATATAGCGAAATTATTATTCCAGAGGATGTATGAATTTGTATATGTTTTATGTCGGCGGCAACGCCGGTAAATCAAATATTGAAGTGCATGACATTCAGTTTGTTGCAGCCAGCGCTCCTGAGGATGCATGGCCAGCGTTGCGCGAAGCATGGTTTGGCGATAGTGATAAAATTCATATTGATGGTTATAGCCGTGTTACCTGGGCCGACGGGTTTTCGATCTCGCTTTCTCCGGAGCCTCCCCAAACCACGCAGAGATTATTTTTCGTCAATGCGGGCGGTTACAGGCCGGATACACTTGCCGAACTGCATGAATACGATCTATTCGTCGCCGAAAATGCCCGCCAGGCTAAAGAAAAAGCGTTGCAGACGCTCCTCTGCGATGTCGAACAACAGCACAAGGACAATTTAAAAGAAGTTGACGACTGCCTGTTGCTTGAAAAGGTCGGAGAATTGTTTATTCATCTGACACCCTGTGAAACAGGATGTCGCGATCTTCCGGAGTGGCAGGGATATCTACCTATAGGAGCCTGACACTGCTACAAGAGACGCTTCGCTTCGTCCCTTATCAGTATTGCTTAGGACACCTTTCAATGGTGTGTTCGTAAAGTCTCTAAGGTAATTCTAAAGCAACATTGCTGGGGAAGTTCTTACGAGGTACTTCAAAAAAAAACCAATCGTTATATAATTTATTATATAACGATTGAGGGGATGGTATGAATAATCATTTTGGAAAAGGCCTGATGAAGGGTGTGAACATGGCTGGTCCCTGTTCTGAAACGATGCCTGGGAAATTTTGTAATGACTATATACGTGGGTTTGTAATCGGCTATTGCTATCAGCTGGAACAGAAAACTGGGGAGAAAAGCGTTGCAGCTCTTGAAGCGGGAAGACTGACGAGACAGTACAATCTTGACAGGGAGATCATGGCAGAATTCTTTCTGGAATTCAGGACGGATAAATTTTTACACTATTTTAACATTGGGTATTCTGGTGGCTCGAATTAGGACGCTTGCAATGAAACGTCCTGTGTAGCATTTTTACCTGTTGGTTTTTAGGTTTTTTTCACCGCAAGCAGTACAGAAGAAGCTTTAATCAGGGCAATAATTCTTTTGCCTTCGCTGATATCCATCTCCTTCATGCTTTCGTTCGTAATGACTGCGGTAAGATTTGAGCCGTCATCTGTCAGAATATGAACGGTTGCGTTTACTGCGCCTTTTTCAAGTGAGGTGACCTGGCCTGAAAACTGGTTACGGGCTGAAAACAATAATCCGTTATCCTCAGAAGCAAGAATAATCCATGGGGCTTTAATCAGTGCAACTACCTCTTTTCCTTGCTCCAGACCGAGCCTGATTCTACTGTTACTGGTTACCACAGAAACAAGAGTTCCCCCTTCATTAAGGGAGATTTCAATTTCATCGTTAACGGAGCCGGAATGGACTGCGGATACTGTGCCGGACAATTGATTACGTGCAGAAACTGACATGCCATTCTCCTTAATGTAGGAAGGTGATAGTCATGTGTAGTGTATATGAAATCCGACACATCACGTATGATAAAATGTCCGCTTCTGGCACGGAACGGAAAGAAGCAAGGTTGCAATGCCAGTGTTCGCAGTGAGTGCATGGTTGGCCTAATCTTTACGATGCTAGTGCCGCTGCTCTAGCACCCAATGATGCTCAAAGAGTTCGAAGACTGCAGGTTGGTGGCTGATGGCCAGTACTATCGTCTCTGGTAATGTCTCTTGCAACAGCCTGAGTAGGTCAATAGCAGCCGCGTCGTCCAGATGGCTGGTTGCCTCGTCCAGACACAACAACGCAGGCTGCAATAACAGGGCGCGAGCCAACGCCATACGTTGTTGCTCGCCGCCCGACAATACGCGCCCCCAGTCACATACCTCATCCAACCGACGGCAGAGTGATGGCAGGCCAACTTGGGTTAACACATGTCGTAGTTGCGGCGTATCCGGTGTTTGCGTCAGCGGATAGCTCAACACGCGACGTAGCGTGTCCTGCGGCAGATAGGTTTTTTGCGGCAGGCACAGCATACCTCCTGCCGGAAGACTCCATTGTCCCGATGCGGCGGGGCATAGACCAGCCAACGCGCGCAGTAGCGTCGTCTTGCCGCTACCGCTGGGTGCTGAAAGTACGGCCCATTCACCCGGTAAGAGCGTAGCTGTAAAGGGGAAAAACAAAGCTTTACCGTCGGCGTGGCGCACGGTCAGCCCGAAGATGTTCAGGGCTGTGCCTGCGCAGGGTATTGCCGGCGATATCGGTAAATTCTGCAGGCTGCTCTGGAATTCCCACAGCCGCTCTACGGTGGCGGACCATCGCGCCAGCTGGCGATAGGAGTCGATAAACCAACCAAAGGCGTCCAGCACGTAGCCGAAGGCGGCTCGGGCCTGCATGATTGCTCCCAGCGAGACCAGACGCGTCAGGTATAGTGGCAACACGGCAAATACCGGGATCATCAGGCTAAAGCGGAAGTAGAGAGTGGTAAACGTCTCCAGCCTGAACTCCTGGCCCATCAGGTGGCGCCAGTTTTTTGTGATGGCTAGAAAACGTTGCTGCATTCGCACATGCTCAGCCTCTTCCCCGCGGTAAAACGCGATCTGCTCGCCATGTTCCCGTATGCGCAACAGAGTGGCTCGGTATTCCGCTTCAGCGTGCTGTTGCGCCACGTTGAGTCCATGCAAATGACGGCCGAACAGATGAGCCAGTACGCTGCTCAACGCAGCATAGCCCAGAGCGGTCCACACCAGATATCCGTGGATGGTTATGGTGTAGCCATCGCTGAGGTGCAGTGTGTGTACGCCGGACAGCTGCCAGAGAATGGCGATGAATGAAAACAGACGGGCGATATTTTTTACCAGCGAAAGCAACATCTCCAGACTCTGTGTAATCAACAGGTTGATGTCTTCGGCAATTCTCTGGTCCGGATTGTCCGGCTCGCTGGTCATACTGAGCCGATAGTGGGTGCCGCCTGCCAACCACATCTGCTCGAAACGCTGCGTCATTTCACGGCGGCAACGTATGATCAGCAATTTTTTAAGCCAGTTACCGCAGACGATAGTCAACACAAACATCATGGTATAGCCTGTATAGCGCAGTGCTAAAGCCGCAATAGAGGCGTGCTGGAAATAATCGGCCAACGCATCATAAAAATCTTTGCTCCAGTTGTTATACAACACGCTGATGGCTACCACCGATAACGTCAGGCCGATGATTGTCAATAGTAAAAGCCAGTGCAGGGCTGCACTGCGGGCACACCAGAAAGGGGACATCAGGTGATAAAAGCGTTTAAGTGTTTGCATCGGGTGTCAAGCCAGCGACCTGCCAGTGGCAGGCCGCGTTCCATTGAGAGGGAGGTCCGGCAATCAAAATGTGTATTTTGCCGTCAGCATAAAGTTGCGTGGATCGCCGTAAAAGTTGTTGCCGCCAAGGTGGCGGTTGACCAGATTGCGGTAGTAGACCTTGTCAGTGAGGTTGTTGCCCACCAGGTTAAAGCTCAGGTTATCGCTGTAGCGGTAGCTCACGTTGGCGTTCAGCAGAGTGTAACCCCCCTGATACAGTCCGTAGGTCCGGTTAATGTAGGTTGCTGTGGCGGTCTGCGCCGTCAGGCCTGCGCCGATAGTCCACTGGTTTAACTCGCCAGGCAACGTGTAGCTGCTGTACAGCTTGAACATGTGCTTCGGAGTACGCGGGCTGAATCCAGCGGCCTTTTGACTGTCCGTGGCCTCGAGGTATTTGCTGTTGGTCAGCGTGTAGCCTGCCTGAATCTGCCAGCCTTCGGTGAGCTTACCGGCTATTTCCAGCTCGACGCCCTGACTGCGCACCTTCCCCTCAGCACTGTAGCAACCGCTGTCAGCATCGACACAGACAGAGCTGTCCGGCTCTGAAAGCGCACGGTTGGACTGGATGATGCGGAACAGCGCCAGTGAGGCGTTCAGATCGCCATTCAGGAATTCTCCTTTCACACCTGTTTCATAGTTGACGCCGGTGATGGCGGGCAGAATGTTATTGCTGCTGTCCCGCTCGCTTTGCGGCTTGTAGATGTCCGCGTAGCTGAGATACCAGGTATAGTGAGTGGCAAAATCCCACAGCAGGCCGCCGTAGGGGACGAATTTATCGTGTACGTGCAGGCTGCTATGCTCGTTGGAGGCGCTATTACGGTGGTTGTCATAGTAGTAGTCATAGCTGTAAGCACTGTATCGACCACCGAGGATCAACTTCCAGTCATCCGCCAGTTCCAGTCGTGTTGTGGCGAACAGTCCGCGCTGATAAACGTTGTAACGATCGTTGTAGCGACTGTTGTAAAGATCGAGATTCGACCAGTCAGGTTCAGCCACGGATTCTGGCTGCCAGTTGTAGATATCGACCGTAGCGGTGTTGGCGATCCTGCCAAACTCGTTGTCGAAATTTTCTTTCTGGTAATCACCGCCGAACACCAGTTCATGGCTGCGCCCCAGCCATTCAAACGGGCCGCTCATGCTCAGGTTGTAACCCCACTGTTCGCCTTTGTTGTCGTAGCGCAGATTGTTGTTTAGCCTGCCCGTGCCCACGGCTGGATCGACCCCTGTCGTACTGTTGCCCCATGCACTGATATACCTGCCGTCGGAGCGGGAGTGGGTGTAGTTGAGGGCACTTTTCAACATCCAGTCGTTGGCAAAAATATGTTCAAGCTCAACGAACGGATTGATTTTTTCAAAACTGACGCGGTTCCAGCTAGCGCCCAGATAGGTTGAACGAGGCAGATTCAGACTGCTTTTGTCGGTGGCGAACGGAACACCATAGATGTCAGGTACCGAGCGAGTCTTCTGCCAGTTGATGCTTGCCGTCACAATGGTATCGGGGGTAAGGTCGTAGGCCAGCACGCCGTACAGCACATTGCGTTCGCTATGAATATAATCCACAAAGCTTTGTTTGTTCTGATATACGCCTACCACGCGGCCGCGTAGAGTAGCATCATCATTTAACGGCCCTGAAATATCCATTTCGCCGCGGTAGTTGTCCCAACTGCCTGCACTGACACTGCTATATCCCTGGAATTGATAAGTGGGTTTCTTACGCACCAGATTCACCGTGCCGCCAGGTTCGCCGCTCCCTTGGGTTAGGCCAGAGGCACCTCGCAGGATCTCCACCCGATCATAAATTGCCATATCGGGCGATTCGCTTGATGCCTGAAAAGCGTTCATCACGCTGTTTTGGGTGGAGGCGTTGACGCCATCCTCCTTGATGTTGTCCATCACGAACCCACGTGATTCGTATTTCACCTGAAAACCATTCTGATTAACGACATTAACCCCGGTACTTTGTCCCATCGCTTCGTCCAGCGAGGTGATGCTCTGGTCGTTCATGCGCTGGCGCGTCATCACGCTCACCGACTGCGGCGTTTCGCGTGGCGACAGGTTCAGCGCCGTGGCCGTATTCATACTGCGCGAGGTGTAGGATCCTGATCCTTCCGTGACGCCATTCTGATTGACGCTTGCCAACACCAGCATCTCATCGTCCGAGGAGATTTTTTCTAACACATAGGATCCGTTGGGCTGTCGTACTGCCTGCAGGCCGCTGCCGGCAAGTAAAATGCCAAATCCCTCTTCTACGCCATAGTTCCCCGTCAACGCTGTACCGCTCCCGGTCGCCAGACTGGCGTCGCCTGCCAGATACACCCCTGACTGAGCGGCAAACTGGCTAAGCTGCTGGTTCAACTGCCCGGCAGGAATAGCGTAGACGCGCGATGGTTGAACTGTCGCCTGTGCAAAACCAGGCGCGATCAGCAGCGGGGTACCACAGAGTAATAACCGAATGACAACCGCTAGCGGGGTGGGGGGGCGGCTTGCGCCGGATGATGAGATCAATGATGTAAGCGACATACCGATTTACCTTCTACCCAGATTGAAAAATAAGGAGGTTTTCTAGTGAATCGAAGGAGAACGGTAAAAAGGGAACCGGGAAGATCAAAAAATTGGGGGTCAACGCTTTTCCACCGTCACCCACCAGGAAAAACGTCGGTGGATGCGCACAGGGAAAATTTGTGCCAGCATCGCCAGCGACTTGTCCGTGTCTGCCAGCGGGAACGCGCCCATCACCCGCAGATCGGCAACATTCGGGTCGCAGGCCAGATAGCCGTGTCGGTAGCGAGCCAGCTGCTTAATAATTTCGCCAAGCGGGGTGTTGTTCGCCTGCAATACGCCTTGCGACCAACCAGCGTCAACATGTGCATTAGGGGATAACGCCCCCTTGCCGTAGCGATCAAAATCCAGCTGCTGGCCCGCATTGACCCGGCGTGCAACGTGTCCACGCTGCGCAGAAACTTCAACGGTACCGCTGTAAACTGCCAGGTGAGTAGAGCCATCATGTTGTTCCACGCTGAAACGGGTACCCAATGCTTGCATCTGGCCTTGTTCACTTGAGACAAAAAATGGCCGCGTATCGCGAGCGGTGTCGATTAACAGGTCGCCCGATATCAGGACAATTTGCCGGCGCTGCCTATCATAGCGCACATCAACAGCGCTGGCGGTGTTCAGCCACAGGCGCGTGCCATCCTGCAGGGTCAGCTGTTTTATTTCGCCCGTGGCGCTGTGGTAGTCAGCGGTGACGGCAAGCAGCGATTCACGCAGCGGCGTGTGGCGGTAAGTTAGCCATGAGAGCAAGGTGCCGGAAGCGAACAGCACGCTCAGTTTTAGGGCCCGCCGGCGCCCCATGACCGTAGAAGGTAACAGCAGGGTATCTGCCGCGGCTGAAGAAAGCCCACCACTCAGCGGTTGGAAACGCTGGCTGACAGTTTGCACATAACGCCAGGCGTGGCGATTCTCTTCACACGCGTCAAGCCAGGCACGCCAGCGTTGATGGATTTCAGCCTGCGGTTCGACCTCAAGCAGTTGTGCATACCACTCTGCGGCTTGCTGTAGCGCCAGATAATCAGGTTTGTGAGGGAGGGAGTCTGTCATCGCGGCGTTAACGAGAGCCCGCAGACGGGACATCCGCCGTGGCGTCTGACAGTTCCGCTTCTAGCAATATGCAGTGAAGCATTGCTTTTGCCATATATTTTTTAACCATTCTTTCGGAAACCTGTAAGGCCAAAGCTATTTGCGCGTAAGTCATCCCCTGAATCTGCGACATAATGAACGTGGTGCGCACTTTTTCTGGCAGACTGCGCAGCATGGTGTCAACCTCATACAATGTTTCCAGTATCAACACTTGATGTTCAGTGGAAATCACGATGGTGTTGGCGCGGAGTTGCATCGTGTTAAGCCATGCTTTTTCTAACTCTTTGCGTCGCCACAGATCGACACACATACCATGCGCCATTACGCTCAAATAGGCCCTCGCACCTTCGTTGCTGTCAAAACATCGGGGCTTTAGCAGCAGCTGGATAAAAACATCGTGGGCCAGGTCGGCGGCATCGCTGAGGTTACCTAATCGTTTACGCAGGATCCCTCGCAACCAGCTGTGATGATGCAGGTACAGTTGATGGATTTCTGATGGAGATGAGGCATCAATGGCGGACATAACAGGTTCTCAGGTTTTCAAATTGAGTGACTTCCATCACATTTTAATTGAGAACGATTTTCATTACAATTATGGGCAATTAAAACCCACCTCATCAGGTGCTTTTAGTGAGCAGTGGCAGACTCGTGGCATGACTTCGGGTCTTTAGATAATTGGCGCCTTTTATGAAGCCACATGGGGTGATCTTATTAATCCACTCCGATGCATCCCCATTAATGGCAATGGCGTCTAAACATTGAATAGAGCCAAATTGCGCGTTTTACGTTCCAGTTCAAGCCTGCTTCGGATCTCCCAGATATGAGATATCTGAAGTGGTCATTTTGGCCAATAACACGATCTTTGTTCCACGGTGACATATTCATACTCAAACCTCCTGTGATGTGGGAGATTTGAGTATGATTGTCCCTCATGAGCGAGAAACTTCCTCCTGGAGACTTGCGTATGGGCAGCCAGGTGCGGCAGATATTGTCGCGCGGAGTAATTGTTGTAAATTCGTGTGTATGAAGCGTGATGGGCGTCAGAGTGCCTCGGGTAAGAGGACGTGAATACAGTTCAGATATGCTGAAAACAACCCCCAGCCAACAGGCTGGCTGGGGGGAATAATAATGCCGTTATTTTTGGGCGGTGATTTTCGTCACTGAGCCTGTCTGAACTTTATCCCCGGTCGTACCATACATAGACACCAGATAAACGGCGCCATCAGGTCCGGCGGTAAGGTTGTTTGGAGTATTATCCATCGGGATATTAGCGACCAGTTTACCATCCTTATTCAGCACAGCTACGGTGCCGCCTGCGCGTGTGGCCGCGAAAACTTGCGACGTCAGCGGATCCCAGACGACAGATACGCCCCCGGCACCAATATAGGTATCCGCAAGTACCTTACCGTCCGCGTCAAGAACCACGATATTGTTCGTCTCCTGGGACGCGACATAAAGACGGCCAGTCTGCGGATCGCGAGCGATGTCGGTTGCGCCCTGCGCCTGAGGTACTTTCACCGTTGTACTCTTGCCGGTTTTGAGATCAATCCAGCCTACCCATGGCGTATCGCGGCTAACGCCGTAGAGTTTTCCGCCAGCGCTATCGAGGGTAAGATCGGTACTGTTAAACAGGTTTTTGCCACGCTCCACCACAAACTCCAACTGACCGATGTGCTCCAGCGTTTTGGTGTCATACACTTCGACAAAACCGGTCAGAGCTGCGCTGACATAGGCCCGATTATTGGCTTCATCAATAACAACATCGCGTGGATGCGAGACCGATCCCTCCGGGAAAACCTTCACGACGGAAAGCGTTTTAGCGTCATAGACGGTCACCGTCTCGGCAAGAGTGTTCGTCGTCCAGACCTGATTATGGGCGTTATCAACACCGACGCCGAAGACACCAATCTGCTCACCTTTTTTGTCTTTAGGCAGTGTTGCCTCTGCTTCGATAGCCAGGGTTCCGGCGTTCAGTCTCATTAGGCGGCTACCATCCTTCGGGCCGCGTGCAGAGGTCACGAACAGCTTCCCGTCAGCCGACACTGCCGACTGGTAAGCTCGCTCACCAACGGACGTTGTTTGTAGCCTGAAAGCCTCCGTGTTTTTTGGCGGGACAATCCGGGACAATTTCAACATGACCTGCGAAACGCTCGCAGGATTTTGCGTAATAACAGTGAGTGGATGAAGGCCTGTAGCGGCATCGGCCGGAACGGTCAGCGGAATATTGAGATTTCCTTTTTCATCGGCAGTTAGTGGTTTTGGTGTCAGGACTTCAGTGCCATTGAGCATGGTGACGGTTGTGCCCGCCTGCAGGTTCTTAATGGCTATAACCGTTTTATCTCCAGGCTTAACGGGAACTTCCCGTGACCCGGCACGGATATTACCAGGGAAGGTAGTGGTGGCGGCTGCCCATTGGCTATCGGCGTATGCCGTTGTGGCGGTTGACATCGCAATAGTGGAGGCCAACAGCACTGACCAGACTGAAATTCTTCTCATCTTATCTCCATAAATTGTATTGATGCTGCATCTCAACGCAGCCACAGTTTTTCCCCACGCGATGAGTCTTATCTTCCGCCATGAGAACCAAGTCTTGTTTTAAGCGTGTTCAATATAGCATTTTAATGCAAATAGTTATCATTGCTGTTTGGGTGATATCATAAATGCGGGGCCTTGGCTGTATAGTGGGAAAACGGGGGGCGGTTTTTGGTTGGGGGTATGCTACTGGTGGACAATAGGAGAGCTCAGACATATCAACGAAATAATCTTTCCACTCGATTTGATCATCAACATACTTGAAAGCAAGTTAATCGTAAACGGTTCGAAATGACCTTAATTTCCGCATTTGGCAGGAAACTGACGAGCAGGTTGAGATGAAGGTCTGCTATGAGCGAGAAGCGGACCTTCTGATCCTGTGCTGTACTACGAGCAGTACCAGTGTAATAGCATGATTGATTTACATAAAGTACGGCTTGTCGCCGTCGGTCCCTGGCTGGTTAACACCGATATTTTCACCAATATGTTTTTCAGGTTTATCAATCATATCGGCAATTAATGCGGCAACACTTTTGCGGGATACAACCGTGCCTTTGAACAGTTCATTGCGGGTAGTGAGTTCATAATCAATCGTATCTTTATCCGTCAGCCAGGCCGGACGCAGGATGGTGTAATCCAGCCCGGAGGCTTCAATCGCATCAGCCGCACGGCGGAATGGCCTGAGAGGTTCACCAATAGTGGCGTTATTCCACTCGCCGAATTTTCCCGGGACCTCATCATAAATACCGAGAGAAAGGACGAAAATCAGGCGTCTTACGCCAGCGGCTTTCATCGCCACAATCACCGCCTTCGCCTGAAGATCCAAATCCTCCCCGGTCAGATTGGCGTAAACCACATCCTGATCCACCATGGCCTGTTCCAGCGCCGCATGGTTTAACACATCGCCCATGATAATCCGGCTATTGGCCGGGTGAGGCTTATGGATTTTGACCGGTTGACGGGCAAATAATGTTTGTACAACGGTTGGTTTATCCGCCAGTTGGTCGATAACATGGCGGGCAATCTGCCCGCTGGCACCCAGGATAAGGACGCTTTGCATCATGTTCTTCACGGGGCATTACTCCAGGTGTTCGGCAAAAAATGGAAGCACTTTTATCATTGCTTCATGAACCGCTTCTGGTTGGTCATACAGTTCGTAATGCGAAAAATCGGCTAATGAGACCAGTTGACGGTCACGCGAGGCTACAGCCCGGCCATAGATTTCCAGCCCGTCACGGTAAGCACCGAAAGCGCCCACTTTTTCGCCGACCACCACCATTACTGGTTGAGTCAGCAACACTTCAGCAAAAGCGAAGGCATCCCAGGCCAGCGTTTTCTGCGCATGCGAGAACACCATTCGCGTTGCCCCGCCTGGCTGCTGGCCGCGAGGTGTTTTGTAGTAGTCTGTTGCCTCAAATACGTCACGCTCAGTCAGTCCACTGGCCGTTGCCATTTCCGGGCTGGCGGGGAGCAGTTCATTAACCTGAACCTCTCCTCCGCGGGCTTCATTTGTACGCTGTGCCGCCATCGCATTCAGCGCGCCAATAGGGTCGTAATTGCTGAAACCTTCGCGGAAAAGACGGCCGATATTTACGCCGGTGATGCTCACCACGGCTTTAATACGTTTCTCCGTCAGTGTGGCATTAATGGCATAACCACCGCCGCCGCAAATACCCAGTACGCCAATTCGTTCAGCATCAACGTAAGGCTGCATTACGGCGTAATCAATAACGCGACTGATATCTTCCACGCGCTGAGTCGGATCCTCCACCCAGCGTGGAGAACCGCCGGATTCCCCCTGGAAACTGGCGTCATAGGCGATCACAACATAACCTGCTTCAGCCAGCGCTTTTCCGTAGACATTGCCGGACGTCTGTTCCTTACAACTGCCAAAAGGGTGGACACTGATAATTGTCGGATACTGTTTTGTTTCATCGAACACCGGTGGAAACTGAATGCTGGCGGCAATGTGCCAGGCCATATCGGCGTTCTGGATTTGTACGTGTTTCATTACAAGGTCTCCTCGAAGAACGGGGCTAATACGGAAACAGCTTCCGTGACGTATGCTTCACCGTCATACAAGTCCATGTGGTTGGCGCCTTCGACAATGTGGTAGCGTTTATCCTGGCTTGAGGCACGATCGTACAGATCGTCGCTCATCCATTTACTTCCCGCCGAGCTACCCGCAACAATTTGCAACGGCTGGCTCAGGTAAACCTCCGCCATATGATAAGCGTCATAGGTGATGATCTGGTTGAGGCTTCGCAACGTGGCGTATCCGGGCGCTGTTGGATACTGTGCCCGTGGCGTGTGGTAATACTCCCAGGCCTGGCGCAATTCTTCATTTGGCGCATCAGACTCCTTCATGGGCGCCAGGGGCATGGTGGCATGTGCACCGCTGCTGATATCACCGGTACGGGCATTGGAACCTGCTTCAACATACGGCAGTGCATCAATGGACTTCACATTGTTTTCCCAGCCATTTCGAAACATCGAGCCGATATTAACGGCGCTGACGGTTCCAATGGCTTTGATGCGGCGATCCTGAATCGCGGCATTGGCGGTGTAACCCGCACCGGCGCAAATTCCCATTGCGCCAATTCTCGCGGTGTCGACATAAGGTAGTGTGGTCAGGTAATCAATCACCGCACTGACATCTTCGGTACGGATGTGTGGGTTTTCCAGCTGGCGCGGCTCTCCGCCACTTTCGCCCTGATAAGACGCATCGTAAGCCACGGTCACAAACCCTTTTTCTGCCAGCTTTTCGGCATAGCTTCCGGCAGTTTGTTCCTTAACGCCACCTCCCGGATGAGAAACCACAATAGCCGGATACTTGCGGCTTTCATCAAATGCGGGTGGGAAGTAAAGCACGGCGGACAAAGAGATTGTCGGGATATTGCTGTTGGTGAAACTGATTTTCTGGTTCATCATCCGGTTCCTCATTGGGCTGTCGGTTATCTGTCATGCTTGATGAGATAACTATAGCCATTGATTATTAAGATGATTAGACCCAAAATAATGATTGGACTTATCATTTAAATGATTAATTGCCCGGATGAAAATACAGAGATGAAACGCGATGAGATAGCAGACCTGATGGCATTCGTGGCCGTCGCCGAAGAGCGTAGTTTCACCCGTGCCGCCGCCCGTCTTGGCATGGCGCAGTCAGCGTTAAGTCAGATAGTTCGTCGCACGGAAGAGCGGTTAGGGTTACGGCTTTTAACGCGAACCACACGCAGCGTCGTTCCCACAGAGGCTGGTGAACACCTCTTGTCTGTTCTTGGCCCAATGCTGCATGACCTGGATTCTGCTCTGACTTCCCTGGGCGACCTGCGCGATCGTCCGTCCGGCACCATACGCATTACCACAGTGGAACATGCTGCAAAGACAATATTGCTTCCCGCCATGCGCACGTTGTTGCAATCCCATCCCGAAATTGATGTGCAGATCCTCATCGATTACGGCCTTACTGATGTCGTCTCTGAGCGCTTTGATGCCGGGGTTCGCCTGGGGGGAGAGATGGATAAGGATATGATTGCTGTTCGAATCGGACCCGATATCCCGATGGCAATTGTTGGTGCGCCGGAGTATCTCTCGCGAAAAGGTATTCCAGTGTCTGTGGCGCACCTGGTCGATCATCAGGCAATCAATCTGTATCTACCCTCATCGGGCACCGCAAATCGCTGGAGATTAGTGCGTGGAGGGCGCGAAGTCAGGGTTCGCATGCAAGGACAACTTCTATTAAATACAATAGATCTGATCCTCGATGCCGCAATTGACGGGCACGGACTCGCGTATCTGCCTTATGACCAGGTTCGGCAGGCCATTGAAGAAAAAAAACTGACCCGCGTTCTGGAGAAATTTACGCCAGACTTACCGGGGTATCATCTGTACTACCCACACCGCCGTCATGCGGGTTCGGCATTTTCTCTGTTAATTGATGTGCTGAAGTATAATGGGGCTGTTTAACTATGCTTTTTGATGGTGAAGGCGTTCAGAGTGTACTAATACACCTTAGTACAACGTCCGCTTCTGGCACAAAGCAGCCTGACGTGGACGCATAGTCCGCTATGAGCGATAAACGGAAATTCGAGACGGTATAGTCTCTAAAAGCTTCCCTGCCATAAAGTTGCCGAGATTCTCAGCGAATAGGTAAGTATCATCATACAGTGGTCAGATGTGCATCCGCAGTACATTTGCTCGCATGTTAACGTAGCAGTAGTACAACATCATTTAGAGACGAATCGCCTAACAGGTTTTAACACCTTAAAATTTCACTGCTGGTTAAACACATTATTAAATGATTTTTATCATTTAAATCATTGGGTTAATTTTAATTGTGATTTGCTTTTAACCCTCGCAATTTAGAAGTATTATTTTGAGATTAATCCACTTGCCCTGCCTTCATCACTGCTTGTAAATATGCGTGAAGAATGATTTTAAGGTTATATATCATGGAGTTATTGAAGTTTTTGGCGGCGATTTTTGTCATTTACTTGTTGTTTTTTAGAAAGAAAAAACGTAAATCTCCAAAGTCTTATGCTTCAGACCCCGTGAAAGCACCGCCAAAAGAATGGCTCGCTGACATCAAGAAAAAAGAGGCGGTTGTGCGAAACGATGATAGTGAAGACGATAACCTTGCAACTTTTACATTGAGCGGTGGCCGGGGTGTTGAACTTCGGGTGACAACCAATCATTACCGCAACACCTCAAAGTCAGCAGGTGCACTAGCTCGATGGGTACTTCCGGGTGAGATGATAACTGTAGCTGGTGTAGCAATTAGCGGTGGCCACATTTACGTGGGGCAACGTATGAAGCCCTCCGGTCAGGAATCAGGCGGCTATTATGACGATGGAAGTGAGGCATCATTAATTGATGACACATGTAAGATAAAACCTACTTCTTATCTTTACGAGGACAGTTCATTAGGATACTGGCCCAGTTTTTCCTCTCTTTCCCCAGAAGCACGCGGTGCGTATGTCAGTTGGCTTGCCAGCGATAGGTCTGATCCATCGTGTCCTATCGGCTATGTTTTTATCTACCTCTACGGCCTGGAAAGAAAAGCGCTCGTAGATTCCACTGACCCAAAATTCCCTGATGCTGAGTTCCGTAATCTGTTCAATGAAGTCGCTCGGTTAAGATCGATATTCATTGAGAACCGCTCCTTCCGTGGATATTCGACCCAATTACTCGAAGCCATGTCTATTCTGCGCCCGAACATGGGCTTAGCCACTGAGCTCGATAGCAATTCAGGTTTCAGCAACAGCATGCAATTTAAGCTGGCTCTTGCAAAAACTGTACATGAAGGAGTTCCTGTATCAGCTGAACTGGCGTTGAACTGGGTAATAAACCACACCGAGTATTCGCTGCGTACCCCGGCTCGCCGCTGTGCTAAAGAGTTTGCTGCACTTTTCAAACGGCGTTACACCCTCAAATATGGTGAAGGGATGGTCGTTAAGGCGAATAAAACGCGCCTAAGGTTAGATTACACACCAGCAAGTCCTAGTTTGCGAGGTGTTCGACTTCCTGTTCCCGACCTGCCTGATCCAAGTGCGTTGAAGAGCCCTGTCCAGAAAATTATGGCTCTTGCCGATATATGTACAGATGAACTTGATGCTTATAGTCGCTACCTTGGTAGGAAAGGTACATCAGTCAATGATACGGCTGCAATTATACTGCTCCCTTCAGAGATCGTTAATGAAAGCGCAGAAAAAATATTAAGCTCATTCAAACGCTGGGCTGATGAGGCGATCCTCGTCAAGGAGGGGTTAGTCTCAGTTGCTGACTTTTGGGCACATATGAATGCCAGTTGCCCCAATAAGATCAATAAAAAAGAGGCCGATTTGATGCAGGCCTTTGCTCTGAAGATGGGTTACGGTCTGGCACCTGACCCGTATTATCACCATGTGAAGGCGGATGTTGATGGGACACTTGTTCTATTCCCTGCCGCCGAAGGTGGACGCTTCTCACCTTCTCCTGAATTTATCTCAGCCGTAATGACGCTCAGATTAGGGGCGATGGTCGCCTTGATTGACGATTCTCTTGATCAAGCTGAACAGAAAGTGCTTGAGAATGCCATCAACAACAATCCTGGCTTCACCGATGATGAAAAACGCTCTCTACATGCGTATTTAACGTGGCAACTTCATACCCCAGCCAATATGACAGGAATGAAAAGTAGGATTGAGTTGATGGGGGCCGCGGAAAAAGCTGCTGTGGGTAAGGTTATCGTTAGTGTTGCCTGTTCGGATGGGACAATAGCGCCTGCCGAAATCAAACAGCTTGAGAAGATTTATTCAAGTTTGGGGCTGGATCCCTCATCTGTCTCGAGCAATATCCATCAGCATTCCGCAACTGAACATGATCTCGTCTCGTCTGTACCAACTGATCAGCCAGCAGCAGGGTTCACACTGGATGCTAATGTACTTGCCCGCCACGAATCTGCCACGGATGATGTTCGTAAATTGCTGAACACAATTTTCACCGAAGAAGAACCGGAAGAGCCAGAAAGCGCTCCAGCCTCATCAACGGAGGCGGGGGGACTTGACTCCGCACATAGCCAGCTTTATCGCAGTTTGCTGGAGAAAGAACAGTGGTCCCGAAAAGAGGCGACAGAATTGTGCGGAAATTTGAATTTGATGCTCGGCGGTGCGCTTGAGGTGATCAATGACTGGTCCTATGCGGTGGTTGATGCTCCAGTATTGGACGATGCCGATGATGATATCTGGGTTGACCTGGAAATTGCCAAAGAATTAGAGGGATAGTGAATGTCTGTAACACGTATAAGAGTGAAAGAACGCGACGCTATTATTCAGTCACTTAAGTCAGGTGTAACGCCAAGGATAGGCATTCAGCATATCCAGGTTGGCCGCGTGAATGAGATCACCGCTCTCCATCAGGATATTGAGAGGATTGCTGACGGTGGTGCAAGCTTCAGACTTATCATCGGTGAATATGGTTCTGGTAAAACGTTCTTTCTGAGTGTTGTGCGCTCTATTGCGCTGGAGAAGAAGTTGGTGTCAGTCAGTGCTGACCTTTCTCCTGACAGACGTATTCACTCATCGGGAGGTCAGGCTCGTAATCTTTATTCTGAGCTCATGAAAAACATGTCCACCAGAAACAAGCCGGATGGTAATGCGTTACTTAGCGTTGTTGAAAGGTTCGTTACGGAGGCAAGGAAGGAAGCTGACACGGACGGCTCCGAGGTTTCATCAGTTATTCATAAACGCCTGGCAGCACTATCAGATATGGTCGGTGGATATGACTTTGCGAAGGTCATTGATGCATTCTGGCGGGGGTATGAGCAGGATAACGAAACGCTAAAATCCAATGCCATTCGCTGGTTGCGTGGAGAGTACACTACTAAAACTGATGCCCGTCACGATCTCGACGTTCGGACTATTATCTCAGACGCATCATTCTATGATTCTTTGAAGCTGATGAGCCTTTTTGTCCGCCAGGCAGGCTATGCCGGTCTTTTGGTCAGCCTCGACGAAATGGTGAACCTCTTGAAGCTGAATAATACGCAAGCAAGAACAGCGAACTACGAACAGATTTTGCGGATCCTGAATGACTGCCTGCAAGGCTCAGCCGAGAACATTGGTTTTATCCTCGGGGGTACGCCAGAGTTTCTTTTCGATCCGCGTAAAGGTCTTTACAGCTATGAGGCGCTCCAGTCGCGTCTGGCGGAAAACCGGTTCGCGCAAAAAGCAGGAGTGATTGACTACTCATCCCCCACTTTGCATCTTGCCAGCCTCACCCCTGAGGAACTGTATATTTTGCTGAGAAATCTTCGTCATGTTTATGCCGGTGGAGATCCAGAGAATTATCTGGTACCAGATGAGGCACTGACTGGATTCCTGCATCACTGTAGTAAAACCATTGGAGACGCTTACTTCCGTACCCCCCGTAATACCATAAAAGGTTTCCTGGACATGCTGGCCGTGCTGGAACAAAACAGAACGATGAACTGGCAAACACTAATCGAGGGTGTGGCGATTGAAGAGGACCGACCCAGCGATATGGATGACACCACTACGGAGGAAAGCGATGACGACGACGGACTGGCGAACTTCAAACTATGAGCAGTGCCTACGATAGCCTCGATCCCCGCGTCCGTAAGTGGGTTTACAAGCAGGGGTGGTCGACATTAAGGCCCTTGCAGGAGAGTTCTATCCCGGCAATTTTAGCCCGTGATCGAGACGTGCTAATCAGTGCAGGTACAGCAGCGGGTAAAACAGAGGCTTTCTTTCTTCCTGCCTGTTCGGCAGTTGCAGATCTCACGAATGGATTTGGCATCGTCTATATCAGTCCGTTGAAGGCATTGATTAACGATCAGTACCGTCGTCTTGGGAGCCTTGGAGATGCATTGGAAATGCCAGTGACTCCCTGGCACGGGGATGTACCACAAAGCAAAAAGAAGAAGGCTCGGACGAACCCTGCTGGCATTTTACTGATTACACCTGAGTCACTTGAGTCTTTGCTCATAAATTCAATGGGCTGGCTCAAACAGGCGTTTTCTTCAGTCGCATACATCGTTATTGATGAGTTTCATGCTTTTATTGGTTCAGAGCGTGGTGTACAGCTGCTTTCTCTGCTCAATAGAATTGACCATGTGCTAGGATGCCAGGTAAATCCTATTCCCCGCGTTGCGTTGAGTGCCACGCTGGGGGAACTGGAGAAAGTGCCCGAAATGTTGCGCCCGGACAAACGACTCCCCTGCGTAACTGTTACAGATAGTAATAGCATGGCCACTCTTCAGGTACAGGTCAAAGGGTACCTGGAGCGAGTGATCCAAAATGAGGAAGAACTTCAGAGTTCAGCTGAACATGACGTTTGCGCTGACATTTTTAGACTTTGCCGTGGCGATTCTCATTTGGTCTTTGCAAACAGCCGAAAACGCACTGAAAGCATTGCGGCAACGCTGAGCGACATGTGTGAGGAACAAATTGTTCCGAATGAATTTTTCCCCCACCATGGTTCCCTTGCCAAGGAATTACGTGAGGTGCTTGAATCTCGTCTTCAGAAAGGAAATTTGCCCACAACAGCTGTTTGTACAATGACGCTTGAGTTGGGAATTGATATCGGTAAGGTTAAATCGGTTATCCAAGTTACGCCTCCGCATTCTGTTTCCAGTTTGCGCCAGCGAATGGGGCGTTCTGGGCGACGCGATTCCCCGTCAGTACTCAGAATGCTAATTACAGAAAATGAGCTTACTGTGAGTAGCAGTATCGTTGATCACCTACGACTCCAGTTGGTGCAGTCGATGGCAATGATCAGGTTGATGATCTCTAAACAATGGTTTGAGCCTGCCGATTCCCGGCAGATGCATTACTCCACGCTGCTACACCAGATTCTTGCAATTACCGCACAATGGGGTGGAGTTCGTGCCGACCAGCTCTGGTCACAACTATGCCAGACAGGGCCGTTCAGAAATGTAGATTTAAACGATTTCAAAAGCCTGCTTAAACATATGGGAGCATGTGGCCTACTCACTCAACTTGCTAGCGGCGAAATGGTTGTTGGGGCAGAGGGGGAGAAACTGACTAACCATTACACTTTTTATGCCGTGTTCAATACACCAGAAGAGTTCCGCATTATCACCGGAAACAGAACCCTTGGAACAGTGCCTGTGGACTCCCCACTGCTACCAGACCAACACATCATCTTCGGTGGGCGGCGCTGGAAAGTGACAGAGATCGAGACAGAGAAAAAAGTTATCTATGTAGAGGCAACCAAAGGCGGTCAGCCACCACAATTTAGTGGGGGAGGTATGTCTGTTCATGATGCCGTTCGTCAGGAAATGCTCGCTATCTATAGGGAAGGTGATTACCGCATAGCAATAGGTAGCAAGAAAGTAGATTATGCCGATACTGCCGCCAGAAACCTATTTGCGGAAGGCTGTAGTAACTTTCAGCGTTTTAAACTTCAAAATGAGTGTTTTATTACGAGTGGACAACACTGTTACGTAATACCCTGGATGGGGGATAAAGTTGTCAATACGATTACAGCCTTGCTCATACGTTGTGGTTTTAAAGCAAATTCATTTGCTGGCGTTATAGAAATCGATAACTCCAGTGTCGCTTCCGTTCAGCACGCGCTGAAAGAAATGCTGTTGTCAGGCTTGCCATCTGCATTTGATCTTGCCACAGATGTTCCAGAAAAGTACTTAGATAAATATGACGAGTATTTACCAGAGTCCCTTCTTGCGAAAGGGTATGGTGCAAAGGCGTATGAAACAGAAGGTACGCGCATCTGGTTGCAGAAACATCTTTAGTAATCTGGATATGTAATCATGGTATAAATAAGACATATATACCCTGAATTTTTTATTTCCCTGTAGATTTACTAGGCTTTAGTCCCGGGGTATTACCAGGAGTATCTTTATTATCACGTCGACGTTGATCCGGTTTTCCTGTCGATTTAGCAATTGGTTTTGGACCAGGTTTAAGACCCATGATAGTTATCCTTTAGAGGTGTAAGAGGGAAGCCTCAACATTGATATATTGGATAATGTGAAATTTTTCAATGGGAGCGATCAACATATCCAATGATTAACTCGATATTGTGAACAGTGTCCGCTTCTGGCACAAAGCGGACACCAATATTCAAAAATGAAAAACGACGACCTAATGTATAGCGTTTGCGATACGCTGTGGTTATGCTATGCTTGTAAAGCAAATGCTATACAAGAGGTGTCTCATGAAATCAGATGTTCAACTTAACCTTAGAGCTAAGGAATCGCAGCGGGCGCTCATTGATGCAGCTGCGGAAATCCTTCACAAGTCACGTACAGATTTCATTCTGGAAATGGCCTGTCAGGCTGCCGAGAATGTGATCCTTGACCGCCGTGTATTTAACTTTAACGATGAGCAACATGCGGAGTTCATCGATATGCTTGATGCACCCGTTACAGATGATCCCGTTATCGAAAAACTGCTGGCAAGGAAACCTCAGTGGGACGTGTAACAGCACCAGAACCTCTGTCCACTTATCATCAGGTGGCTGAGTTCGTCAGCGGTGAGACTGTGCTCGATGACTGGTTAAAGCAGAAAGGCCTCAAAAACCAGGCTCTCGGAGCGGCCCGAACGTTTGTGGTGTGTAAGAAGGACACTCAGCAAATTGCTGGCTTTTACTCACTGGCAACCGGGAGCGTCAACCATACAGAAGCGACAGGCAATCTTCGCCGTAACATGCCAGATCCCATACCTGTCATTATACTAGCCCGTCTTGCCGTCGATCTCTCATTCCGCGGGAAAGGGCTTGGCGCTGATTTACTTCATGACGCAGTGCTTCGTTGCTATCGGGTTGCCGAGAATATTGGTGTACGTGCAATCATGGTTCATGCACTCACCGAAGAAGCTAAAAATTTCTACATTCACCATGGTTTCAAACCATCACAAACTCAGGAACGGACATTATTCCTTAAACTTCCTCAATAAACGCGAAGACTATTACGCTCAAACCGATACGAGCGAGAATCGGATGGCGCGTCTAATGTTAATTCAGTAGAAACGCTTCACGAAAGAAGATGACGAACAGTTATTGATGAGACGGTGAGACGAAAGGAAGGAAGCTGCGGGATGGATAATTCGGTTACGGAACAGTTTATTTAGTGTTAGCAGGAAACAAAAAAGAGCCCATGTATTAAATGGACTCTTTCTCTGATGCCTCGGTTAATCTGTCCAACTTTTTGGGGTCAGTACACCACGAGGCCACCTGTATGCCTAGACAACATCAGGATAGCCTCTTAGATGCCGCGAGGCAAGGAGAAGAAGGCCATGAAACTGCCGCGAAACACTCTGCTCGGGTGTGTATTAATAGTGTGCCTCACACTGTTGATATTCACTTACCTCACCCGGAAATCACTCTGTGAAATCCGGTACAGAGACACGAACAGGGAGGTGGCGGCTTTTATGGCTTACGAATCCGCTAAGTAGCTAACCCCGGCGGGGGGGAAACCCCCGCCATTAAGGGGAGATGATGTCTGTCATGCCTGAAGCGCCTTTATGAAGGGGTTGCCGGTTCGCCGGTAGCCCCTTTTTCCTTTCCGATGCGACCGCACGCCTTCACTTCCGGGAAGGGCAGTTCCCTGCGGGGAACAGGGCAGGACGGTAGCACCTTTTCCATCCCTCTATTCATGTTAAAGCTAATGTACGCATCCATTAGCTATTACCGGGAAGGTTATTTTTCCCTGTTCCGTGCTGCACGGATGCCTGTCTGATAGTGCTTTTTCACACTTGCAATATCACTCAGGGTGGAGGCCTGACAGGAGTATGCGGCAAGACGGTAGCGGGAAGCTATTTCATCCAGGATGGCAGGCGTATTATCGCGGCTGCGGTGCTGGCGACCCTTCTGCCCAAAAGTGGCAACAATTATGTCCTGGCTACCCGAGCGGCCGAAAAGGCGCATACAAAGGCGCTTTACAATAAGCGGGGTTAAGTCCAGATCGATGCTGTCAGCTATCTCAAAATAAAACTCAGCATCCGGTACGTTTTATAGCGCTTAACTGCTGCGCTGAGGCGTGCGGCTCCAGCGAAGCCCCGACCGGAGAAAACGGTCAGGCATGGCAGTCTCTGATGCAGGAGAAAGCCCGTCTGGAGGCGCTGCTGCCGGAGGGATGGAAGAACGATTTCACCACCTTTTTTGCCCTCGACGGACAGACCCTGATGTCGCTGATGGCTTTCTGTATCGCCTGTTCGGTGGACGGCGTCCAGACCCGCGAACACGGGCATACCCGCCGCAGTGACCTTGACGGTGTCGAGTCGGCACTCGGGTTCCACCTGCGCGACTGGTGGCAGCCAACGGCGGATAACTTCCTCGGGTTACTCAGCAAAAATCAGATTGTGGCGGCGCTGAACGACGCCGGACTGACCGGGGCCGCCTCGGATGCTGAAAAAATGAAGAAAGGCGATGCCGCCAGTCACGCCGAACAGTGGCTCTCCGGGACCCGATGGGTGCCGGGATGGATGCAGTCCCCGGATGCCGCAACGCCGGAAGAAGCAGACACCACGCCTGACACTGACGAACCCACCTCACACGCTGCCTGATAACGGAGACGCCGCCCTGCGGGGCGGCGATAAGGAGACGATGATGCGCAATATTATTACCCCCGATGTCCTGAAAACCATGATCCCACAGGAATACGAAGACTGGCGCGAAGGAGGGGAGGATTTGCGCCGCGAACTGACCCATGCCGTGATGCGTGACCTGAACTGCCCGGATAACTGGGACATGAACGGGGAGTACCGCAGCGAGTTCGGGGGCTTTTTCCCGGTACAGATCCGCTTCACGCCTTCACACGGTAACTATCATCTCGCCGTGTGCAGTCCCGGCGATATCTCTCCGGCCTGGATGGTGGTGTTTGTCCCGGCCAGCGGTCGTCCGTTCTCGGTTATCAGCACGCTGTCGGACTGGTCGCCGGAAGCCATCCAGCCACACGCTGAGTCTGGTTGCCCGGCTTGATGCTGATGGCTACAGTCAGGCCAGCATCATCAGCATGCTGGTCATGGAGGGCGCACAGTGAACGCATCAACAACGTCTCTGGTGACCCTGAAGCCAGCCCGACAGGCAGCGCTGCAGGCGGTCCTGTCGGTGGAGGAATCCCTCCGTCTCGGTGCGCGTCTGCCCGCCATGCCACACGTGCGCACCTTCCTGCGTCTGCTGACCGGGAACAGCCGCATGAACACGACCGTGGCACAGCGCATTCCCGGCCTCAACTGGGACCCGAAGCATCGCCTGAGCAGCCTCAAACAGGTGGAGGAGGCGCTTGATGAACTGATTGCCAGCCACGGGGAGTGCTGCCCGCTGCCGCTGCCGGTGGATGTTCAAGCTGAACTGTTCCCGGAGGTGCTGCACACCCGGACTGAACGCCGGTTGCAGCGCAGAAACATCGCGTTCACCCGCAGCATGCGCCGGGAAGAACGGACGCTGGCGCATCACTGGCGGCTGCGTGACGCGAAGGAACCGCTGTACGGTGTCATTCATGAAATCGGCTTCATTGTACGTGACACCCCGGAGGCTGTCCGTCAGGCAGAGCGCTGGCAGGTGCCGAACAAGCTGACAGATCGGAGGCGCGGATGAGGTGGCGTTACTCCCTGCGCTGGAAATTACCATCACCGTGTCCCGGTCCGCATGAACTGGCATCCGAAGTGGTGGAGGCCGGACAGCCTGCGCCCGGATCCATTATGTCGCGCCGGGTATGCGGTGTGCGTGGATTTTCCCGATGATAGGCAGATCAGGCGCTGGAGTGACGAGTGCAAAGCCGCCACCCGTCGAAGGAATCTTGAGCGGCGGATCAACAAAATTGCCCCCTGTTTGCTGAAGAACTGATTGCGCGGGAGCTTGAGCGGCGACCAGACTATTTCCGGGGAAAATCTCAGACCTGAATCAAGTGAGGCCTGGTTGAGGCGTGCATCGGTGCGGAGCCTGCGACATATGACACACAAAGTCCACAACGTCGGATAAAGAGAGGGGCGCTGACGCGCTCCTCTTTTTCCTGTCACTGTATTATCGGTTCTGTCGCATTAATGGCAAAGAGGCTGCGGAAGTTGCACTGACTGTTTTTCAGGCAACCAACAGATAAAATTGTTCTGCCGGTGACATTTCATCACCTGCCGGATGTTGATATTGCCCTTTGCGTATCATGTGGAGCAGCTCAATGCCTGCCAGCAGGGTCTGTGCACGGCGAAATGATTTGAACCCCAGCATCTGACGTATCCTGCGTTTGATATTGCGGTGGTCCTGCTCTACCAGGTTATTCAGATACTTGTTTTGCCTGATGGTGATGATTTCTTCTGCTGGTTTGTCGGTATTCAGTGTGACCAGCGCCGCCGTGTTAGCGCCGCTTTTATCAATGGTCACTACTTCGGGTTCGCCGTGTGGCGGATGGCTTTGCGGAAGAAGCGCAGCGCTGCTGCCGCATCCCGTCTGGCGGTAAGCAGGAAATCGATGGTCTGCCCCTCGCTGTCGACGGCGCGATACAAATATGTCCACTGGCCTTTGATTTTGATGTAGGTTTGGTCCATTCGCCAGCGGTGCCCCACGGAACGTTTATGCCGACGAAAGGCCTTATCCAGAAGCGGCACCAGGCGAATGACCCAAGGTGAAGTATGGAATGGTCGACGGTGATACCGCGTTCAGCCATTATCTCCTCCAGATTACGCAGGCTCAGGGCATAGGCCAGATACCAGCGTACACACTGGGCGATGATATCGACAGGATAATGTAATTGCTGGAAGGCATTTCGGATCAGAGGCATGGTCAGGTAACATCATAAAAAAAAACAGCATGTTACCCGACGATGACTTAATGCGACAGAGCCTTCAGGCTAGTTCACCGGCAAAGCCAGAAACTCGCGCGCCTTCGCGCAGGCATCTTCCCGGTCATCCGCTAGGGCTTTAGGGAACGGCATCATCTTCTTCAGTTTCGGGAACAGCACACTGAGACTGGCGCGCACTTCCGCATCGTTGGTCAGATAAACGTAGCCCGCGCACCAGTCACGCAGCTCGGTTTTATACTGCTTTACCCAGCGGCTGGACAGCTTCTCATCTTCGTGGGGTTCGCGCTCGTGCCCGTGCCGCGCCGGTATCCAGACAAACACCACCCGCTGTTGCTGCAACAGAAAATCGGTCAGGCCGTTTAGCAGGCGATGGGTTCTGTCCGGCATACCCAACTGCGGAAAGCGGATAAAGACGATCGGCCAGTGGCTGATATCAAAAATTTCGGTATCCGGCTCTGTACCGGTATAAACACGCTTGTCACTCATGTTCGGTTTCCTTTTCTACACGGAACTGCGCAATAATGCCACCACGGCTAGCAGCGCCAGCACACCGCACAGGTAAAACAGCGGCCAGTTTATCAGCGACACCATCTGCGCAAAGCCGATGGTGGCTAGCGTGCTGACAAAGCGGCCGACGCCATAAAAAGTGGCATAGTCGGTCGCGGGCTGTTCCCCACGGGACCAGCCCAGAATACGGGCACTGAGCACAACATAAACGCCTCCGACCGCCGCGCCCATGGTGACCGCCCCGGTTATCGCCAGCCACGGCAGCGCCAGCTGATAGCCCACCGCCATCGCCGCCAGGGCGAAGATCCCCAGTGTGGTAAACAACCAGATCGCCCGCCGTAAACCGAAACGGTGCATTATCGGCGCGGCGATCCCGGCGGTAATCAGCATGGTGACCGGCCCCAGCGTACCAACCACCCCGCCGATCACCTCCATCGACACCTGCATATCGATCAACATCAGGCGGTTAAGCGCCGATAGCGGGAAGATCACGCAGCAGGTCAACGTCAGCAGCACCAGCCGCCTGCGCTGCAGCGGATTGCGTATCAGTCGGCGCAGGCTGGCTTGCTGTTGCGGCAAGGCGGATAGCTGAACCGCACCCGACGTCGTTTTGCTGACCAGCAACATCGGCACGATCAGCAGCAACAGACTGGCGGCATAACACAGGAAGATGGTTGCCCAGCCAAAGCGCTGGAACATCGCCACAAATGCACCGCCGCCGATCATCGCGCCGATGGAAAGTGCCGCCAGCTTGCAGGCCGCCGCACGCGGTCGCCAGGCGCTTTCGATCCGCTCCACCGCCAGCGCGTCCAGCGCAATATCCATCGTCGCCATCGCGAAGGCGACAAACAGCCCCATAGCAAACAGCAGCCGCATATCGGCCCCCTGCATCAACGCCACTGCGGCGACTACCAGCGCGGAAGCCAGCTGCATCGGTACAATCCACGCCAGCTCCACCGCCAGAAACGGTGGCCGCCAGCGATCGACCAGCGGTGACCACAGAAACGCCACGCCCAATGGCAGATAAAGCGCATACAACCAGCCTACCGCCTCCAGACGCATCCCCTGCGCTCGCATAATGGCCGGGAATCCCCCCTGGAACAGTCCCATAGTCATACCGAAGCCGATATACAGCGCACTGATTGCCAGCAGTACCGCCAGTTGGCCACCGCCAGTGGGCGCCCGATGTGTATTTTGCTCCATGACGCTCATCGGTTTCACCAGCGATAGTTCACGGACACGTTCACCACGCGCTCGTTACCGTAGTTACAGAAATTGTTGGAAAGGCAGGTGACATAGCTTTTATCAAACAGATTGTTGACGCTCAGGCGGGTACTTAAGCCGATAAGGTTGCCAAACCGCTTGCCGAAGTCGTAGCCGATCGACGAATCAAACACCGTATAGCCCGGCGCATCCAGGCGGACGGCACTGGCGCTATAGACGTTCGGTGAATAGCCCCCCACCGTTTCCCCTACATACCGCCCGCCGCCACCGACGGTCAGCCCCTGCATCAGGCCGCTACGGAAGGTATAATCAGCCCACAACGAAGCTGTGTAATCCGGGATGCCTATTGGCCGCTGACCAGCATCAGCCGCCAGGCTCCTGGTGACTTCCGCTTTGGTATAGGTGAAAGCACCGGTCACATTGATGCTGTCGGTTACCGCCATTTTGCTTTCAAACTCCAGCCCGCGCGAGCGCTGTTCCCCGGTCTGATATGAGGTGAGCGCATTAGCGTAAGTCACCACATTTTTCTGGGTAATATCGAACCATGCGAGGGTAAACAGTGCATCCAGACCGGTCGGCTGATACTTTACGCCAAGCTCACGCTGCTGCGCTGTATTGGGCTTAAAGGCATTGCCGTTGCTGCCCGTGCCAGTCACTGGCAGGAACGAGGTGGAGTAGCTGACGTACGGTGCAACGCCGTTATCGAAGTTGTAAATCAGGCCAATCTTGCCGCTTATCGCGTCATCATTCTGAACGTCGTGCGAGGCGCTGAGATAATTATCGATACGGGTCCGCAAGGTATCGTAGCGACCGCCTGCCACCAACGTCCAGTTATCCAGATCGATTTGATCCTGCAGATAATACCCGGCCTGGGTGATGTGCTGTTTCTGATTGGTGATCCGCGCCAACCGCAGATTGGTCGCTACGCCGTAAACCGGGTTGAGGTAGTCAATCGACGGTGCCGCGCCATAGTCACGGATCTGCCGCCACGAGGATTCCTGGTAGTCAAATCCAGCCACGGCGGTATGGGAGAAGAGCCCGCTATCAAACTCTGCTTGCAGTTGCAGATCGGAGGTCAACCCGCGCAGTGATTCATCGGTGCCCAGCGCGTAGCGGGAAATGGTGTGCCCGTCTGCGGCAAGCCCGGCGGTGCCGACGCTTTTGGTCACGGTGGTCAAATCGAGGTAACGCAGATTGTGGCGTACCGTCCAGGTGTCGTTAAAACGGTGTTCAAACTGATAACCCACCGCCGTTTGTGAGCGGCTGAACTCATCATACTCCGGATCGCCATCGTTAAAACTACGTGCGATCTGTCCGGCCGGGCTGGACCACAGGCTACCAACTGTCGGCAGAACGCCGTAGTAGCCCCCTTCAGGATCGCGCTGATAACTCATACTGAGGGTAAAAGATGTATCGACATCGGGTATCCAGGTTAGCGATGGCGCAACGAACAGCCGTTCTTCTTTCGTATTCACCACTTGGGTATTTGATTGCCGACCGAGGACAATGATCCGGTACAGTAGGGAATTATCGTCGACCAGCGGCCCGGTAGAATCCAACCCCAGTTGCATGCGCTTGTGACTACCGTAGAGGAGTTCCACCGAGTTCTGTGCTGCGCTGGAAGGGACTTTAGATACCGCATTAATCAATCCGCCGGGATTCACCCCGCCGTACAGCGCCGACGAAGGCCCCCTGAGAAACTCAATGCGCTCAATGCCAAAGGTTTCAACCTGCGGGATCACGTAACCGCCTCCGCGCAGTAAGCGCAGGCCATCAAGATACAGGTTGCTGTCGGTTGGCGATCCAAAGCCACGAATATAAGGCAGATCGTAGCGTGATGCTGATCCGCGAACTTCCGCTGAGACCCCAGCCGAATAGCGCAGCGTCTGGGTCAGGCTCTGAGCCCCCTGCACATCCACCTGATCGCGGGTGATCACACTAACCGACTGCGGGTTATTCATCAGTGGTGTGTTGGTTTTGGTCCCGACGGTGCTGTTGCTGGCAACATAGCCATTCACCGGCCCTAACCTGCCGTTATCCGGGGCGATGACAACCATGGTGCTGGCATTCGCCGCCGGGCGCGCTGGCAACTGAAAAATCTGTACGGTGCTGTCGTTACTGAAGCGGTAGCCCAGCCCGCTGTCACTCAGCAGAGTGGTCAGCGCCTGCTCGACGCTCATCAGCCCCTGAACCGGCTTGCCGGTTATCTCAATAGCGGTGTCTTCGCGAAACACCACGGAAAGACCGGCAATCCTGCCAATGTCATTGACGGCCTGAGTGACCGACTTTGCTGGAATAATAAAACTGAACTGTGGTACCTGAGGTTGCTGTAAGGCAGACATCGCCATACCCGTTACACCTGCCAGCAGTACCGAGGCCAATGCATAGCCTGCGCGACGAACTTTGTTGTGGTTCATTAACGTGCCCCATATCTGATAAGACGCCAGCAATTAAAAGAAAATGATATTTATTATCATTTTGACTATCACTACGATCACGAATCAGAAGGTGCACCACTGAACCTGAAAAAGAAAATTTTTAAAAGAAAATCATAACCAACTGTAAATAAAAAAGTTTATTTCGTGATAATGACCAGGTAATTGGTCACTTTCCGAATGCGGAAGCCGATACTGGCTTGTAACGAATCCAGCGCTTTGTCGGTGTCAGCAAGGGAGAAACTGCCGGTGACCCGCTGATCCGCCAGCGCAGAAGAGGGAATCACCACCCGGCCCGGTCGATAGCGTTCCAACTCGCGCATCACATCTCCCAGTCGCGCACGATAGAAAATATAGCGACCGCCGTGCCACGCCATCGCATCCTCAACGTTAATGCTGACCGGGGCAGCAACCCCCTGCGGGCTAAACGCCACTTGTTGCCCGGGTTTAATCATTGTTGGTTGCGGCTGGCCTTTGCTGCTGACTGCGACGCTACCGCGCGCCAGCGTCACCACACCACTGCCCTCCTGCAAGCGCACGTCAAACTGCGTGCCCAGTACGCGAACGCTACCCGCGTGGGTATCAACAATAAACGGCGCTTTTGAAGGAACCACATCAAAAAAAGCCCCGCCACGCAGCAGATGAATACGGCGAGCTTCCGGAGTGAAATCGACACCTAAGGCACTGTCGGCATCCAACAGCACTTTCGAGCCGTCGGCGAGCCGCACCTCACGCCGCTCACCTTTTGCTGCCACTTGATCTGCAGATAAATTCTGTATCCACGATGGATTTTGCAGCCACAGTCCGGCCAGCATCATGCACAACGCAGCGACCGAGCCAGCGTGGCGACGTCTCACCTTTCGCGCCCGGTTTTTGTCCATCGCCGCCAGATAGTCAGACAGCACGTTGGCCTCTTTTTCCGCCAGTTGCTGGACCGGGGCGGCGATCTCTTGCCAGACGGACTCAATCGTCTGCCAGGCTTCTTCATGCGCCGGATGCGCATCACGCCACTTATTGCAGGAGGCTTTCTGGCGACGTGACGGACTGTTTTGCATAGCCAGAAACCAGCGACGTGCTTCTGCACGGACTTCAGCATCATCAGCAACCGGTTTAATCGACATTTTTCACTCCATTCGCGGATGCGCCTTCGCATGCTGAGATCGCCCGTGCCATATGCTTTGCCACTGCGCGCGATGATATCCCCATCACACCGGCGATTTCAGAAAAACTGCGCCCGTGGATCCTGTTCAGAAGAAAGATATGGCGTGTTTTTTCCGGCAGAGAGGCCAGTACCTCTTCGATATGTCGGAAATTCTGCTCAGCGGTAAGGATTTCCTGTGGCGATAGGGGAGATGCATAAAACGGGTCTGGCAGTTCGCTCTTCAAATACGCTTCGCGGGTTTTCTCGGCACGCAGATGATCGATGGCGGCGTTGCGCGCGCATCGGCTTAAATAGGAAGCGGAATCTCCTTTCCATTCGATGGCTTTTTCCCAAAGCCGCAGAAAAATATCCTGCACCAGATCGCTGGCCGTGCTGTGACAGCCCACTTTGCGGTCTATCTGGCGCTCCAGACGTTTACGTTCGGAAAGATATAACGCTGCGAGATCCTTGCCTTTATCGGCCATAAGATGGAGTCCCGGAAGGTAAATAAAAGTACTGAAATATACAACGGTCCTGTGCCCTCAGTCTTCGCTGCTGGCCAATTGGTCGGCGATTATTATTCAGTTGTCAGGATATTTCTAGTGTGAAATGTCTTTGTTAATGGAATGGTCGCCCCCTATACCCTGCGCCACAGTGAGACGATAAATCTTCACCACTTGAGCGGAGCGGCCATCATGAACGTTAAGACTATCGGCATCGATTTAGCAAAAGAGGTTTTTCAGAACCACGGAGTTGACGAGCACGGCAAACGCTTGTTCAACAAGCAATTCAAACCCGCAAAAATGCTTTCTTTTTTTGCCAACATTCCCCCATGTTTAATCGGCATGGAAGCCTGTGCTTCTGCTCACTTTTGGGCCGGTAAACTCATATCGATGGGCCATAACATCAAACTGATGGCTCCTCAGTTTGTCAAGCCTTATGTCAAAACCAATAAGCATGATGCCGCAGACGCAGAGGCTATTTGCGAAACCGTCACGCGACCCAACATGAGGTTCGTGCCGGTTAAGACCCCTGAGCAGCAGGCTGTACTCGTACTTCACCGGAGCCGTCAGAGCTTTATCAAACAACGGACCGCTCAGGCGAATCAAATTCGGGGGCTACTGGCTGAATTTGGCATCGTCGTTCCCCGAGGGATCCAGCAGCTACAGATTCAGTTACCTGAGATCTTGGAAGATGCTGATAACGCGTTGCCATCCCTGTTTCGTGTACCTATGTGCGTTATCGCGGTTTTTTCCTCAGACAGCGTAAGCCCCCGTTTCTGCATGAACGTTGCTATCAGGGGGTTAACTTCATTCTCCAGCAGCCCGTGATGCTTGCAGCAAAGGAGCGTTCCTCACGGGAATCTCCCCGGGCTGACGCCCGATCTCGTTGCCCCGGAAGCTTCAGACCTCGCCGTTGCCAGCAACGCCTGTACCGGTAGGCTACAGCCAATGGAATGGCTGTTTTTATCTGTGTAAAACAATATGTTAAACGACATTCTGTCGCACGGACACCTTCGGCTCCCGACTGCTGCGCGCCCGGTCGTCGAGCCACACTCCGCTAACCACGAAAGGACGCGGTAAGCTTCGCCGAACCCGCTACGCGGTTTCGGGCCTGTCGGCTAGTGTCTGATGTCTGAGGTCAACGGCAGCGCTTGCTGCGACCGTTCCGGCCGCGCCGCTTTCACCGTGCCGGCGATAAAGCTGCTGGCACTCTGCAGGGCAACGCCGTTTCGCGCCCGCGCTCTTCGTCGTTGCGGCGGGTGCCTGCTCCTTTCCCCTGGTGCCGTATCACCCGTTTGAGTCCATTCGCCGGGGCTGAGACAACCACAGTCGCCATCATCCGTCCAGGGTAAATGGCACGCGGTAAACCGCGCCCTGGACAGCTGCTGTCGCCCGTGCTCGTTTACGCCCTCGCGGCGAACGGCTCTCAAACGGGTGAAGGTTTTATCCAGGGGGCAGGTTCAGCAGGTCCCCGCACAAAGTCAAAACCGCGGCCCCGGCAACTCAACGGGTGATGGTTTTAAAAGGCAGAAAAACAGACAAAGGAGAACGCTGGATGAGCACACAAAACGGTAACGTAAAACCCTCCACCAAAGAAAGCACAACCCTCCGGACTGACGGTTTTGTGCGCAACATTCATTCCCGAAACCCGTTCGATGTTATCCGCGCCGATGTAGTGCTGAAACGTATCGAGAAAAAGGCTGGTCGGAGCTGCGGGATGCATTACGAGCTGTATCAGGCCCGTCTGCTGGGTGGTGCGCTGGATTATCTGGATGCGCTGCCGTTGAAAGACCGTCCGGTGTTAATGGGCGCTGCGGCAAAGCGCGGCTATCTGCTGACGCTAGCCGAAGAGGAACGCGCGCTGGAAGCACGGGATGTACTGATGAGTGAACTGGCGGCAAACGACTGCTGAGAAATAAACACGGATGGCGGCGTATCGCTGCCATCCCTTAAAGACCAGAGGTAACGCAAAATGAAAGTATACGGCCATCAACACTCATCAGAGGCTTTCTCCCGGGAAACTTCCCCATCCTGTTTTGAACCAAAAGCGGAAAAGGTGATCGCTTTTCATGGAAAGGATGCCAGTTTCGCCTATAACGTGCTGGCCGATCTGAAAGCCGCAGGTGCTTCATATACCCGCCGGAATATCATCGCCGATATGTTCCGCCGTCTGGGTGTGAAATGAGGTCTGGGCAATGGCACACGTGAAAGGAAAAATCCAGCAGGGGGCAGGGAACGCCTATTTTGCAGGGATGCAGTGGCGCGGTATTACACTTGGACACGCCGATGCTGCAGCGCTTAATCAGTTTGATATCGATATCAGCAAAACTCAGGCACCCGAAGCACGCACCTGGTTGCTTCAGAACAAAGCAGAATTCATAGCTCTGATCCTGGGCATTGAAGTCGTAAACGTCGGGTAATCGGAATGGCTGGCGGGGAAGAAATTGGCCTGTCAGCCTGTTTCCATATTGTCAACTCCCGTGGAGTGAAGTACAATGTTTCCATAATGGAAACCGGAGGCATGGCGTGCATGTTATATCACGAGCCCCTTTTGATGAGGCGGCAAGACACTATCCGAATGATGCAGCGGCCATCGATGACACCTATCGTGTACTAAAGCGGGTTGTCGCAAAAAAACCGGATGAGCTAAAGCGATACTTTACCAGTCTGGATCGCATGAAATACCGGGAAAAATGGTGGGTTATCGATATCGGCGGTAATAACCTTAGAATGATGTTTTTTGCTGATTTTGAGCGCGGAAAAATATTCGTCAAACACATAACCACCCATGCTGAATATGATCGCTTAACGAAATATTATCGGGAGCACAAAGAATGATTTTTAGCGATGCCATTAAAGCTGCGAATGACCTGGCGAGTATTGTCCCTCTGCTGGGTGGCAGCTCGTCCCGCAAAGATTACGAAGAGGCGCTTAAACTCGTTGAATATCTTCTGGAACATGACCCGGACAGCCCGCTGGTTGATATGCTGACTGCCCGTATTGATGCCTGGGAAGATAACGCGGTGGAATTTGAAGAATTTAATACGCGCATCGAAGCAGGCAAGAACGGTGTATCGTTGCTGCGGGTTCTCATGCAGCAACACGGGCTTTCACAGTCCGATTTTGAAAATGAGATAGGCAAAAAATCGCTCGTCAGCCGGATCCTCAGTGGTGAACGTAGTCTGACCCTTGATCATATGCGGGCGCTGGCAAATCGATTTCAAATCCCGGTCTCGATGTTTGTTGACTGATACCGGAACAGAGCAGGCGAAGAGGGCACAGATGAAAGAGCGAGACGTATTTAGTGAACTGCTGGAAGGCATGACTGCATGGCGAGAGTTTAATGTAGGGAACGAAACGCTGCGATCGCACAGTAGCTGTCTTAAACCTGTCATCCTGCCTGCTAGACGGGCAAAAAGGCCGCGCGCCTGCGGCGCCGGGAAAACCGGGCCGCGCTGACGCGCCGCCCGCATTTTCTTTCCGCGTCTTCCCTGTTTGCTGCCTGCTGTCTGTCTGCTTCCTCTTCTTCTCCCTGCTGTGATTCCTCTTTTTAACCCTTAAAGGCTTTAAAAGCACACCTATACTGGACACCTTCGGCTCCTGGCCAGCTGCGCTGTCCAGTCGTCGAGCCACACTCCGCTAACCGCGAAAAGACGCGGTAAGCTCCGCTGAACCCGCTACGCGGTTTCGGGCCTGTCGGCTAGTGTCTGATGTCTGAAGTCAAGGTCAACGGCAGCGCTTGCTGCGACCGTCCCGGTCGCGCCGCTTTCACCGTGCCGGCGAAGGACTGCCGGCACTCTGATGGCGCCACGCCGTTCCGTCGTGTCGGGTGTGTTCATTCTCATCCCTTCCCCTGGTGAGTCATCTCTCGTCCGTTCCCCGGCGAAGGGCTGGTCGTAGCACCGCCGTGTCGTCATCCAAGGGGTAAATAAACTCCGCCAAAAACTTTTTGCCAGGGACCGCAAAAACTTTTTGTCTCCGCCCCTTGTTCTCCTCCTTACGACGTTGCTCCTTTGCCCTTTGCCGCCAGGGAACTCACCGAGAGATGGATTAACCACCAGACCAGAGGAAAAGCAGAATGAACACACAGAACGTCAACGTCAAAACCGCCACCAAAGAATCTACCGAAAGATGGGTTGAAAACCTTCTGGCCAACGCGATTAGCGAGCAAAAGAGCCTCCTGCGGCATCTGGTAGAGCTTAAAAACAAGCGTCTGAGAGAAAGCGAAAGAAGTGAACTGGTATGGGGAACGTTGATGCGTATGGCTGATAACGTCCTGGGGGCGGGAGTGGTTGACTGGCACGCGGACGTTCTGCAGGTGCATTTCGGCGTTGCTCAACCGTGGCTGCAGTCCCGGAAACTCGTTGAGCTTCTTTTTGGTGATACCGGTAAGGAAGCGTGGAATGACGCACGCAAATACATTGCTGACTCAATGCGCGCTGAACGCCATATGCCATGAGTCTGCTTTTTTTCCCAACATCTGGCGGTCCGGGGGCCGCCGGTGATCCACATAAGGAGAGACGTATGAACTTACACCTGACCGAATCCTCAGCCCATCCGGGAATGCTGGCTACAGCAGAATCAGAGCACGAATACTGGCTGAGCCGGCAGAAAGCAGCGGTTAAAGCCCCCTCAGAAATCGACGTTCACACGTTCCATGACGCGCTGGGCCTGATGTATCCGCTCAACTGGTCAACAAGTGAGAACGGCGAGTGGGAAACGTTCATGCTGCAAGAGATGGTCTGCGGTGACGTGACAGAGATATACGCCCGCTACGGAGCCAGATATTTCCGGCTGCGGGATGTGTGCAACCTGAGCCATG